>Ga0078972_1002165_pt1 | contig 67132 bp, 91 predicted proteins | sample YelNatPaOPGAMG01_FD_67568 | JGI IMG/M metagenome (GOLD analysis project Ga0078972, IMG submission 67568) | Hot spring thermophilic microbial communities from Obsidian Pool, Yellowstone National Park, USA - OP-RAMG-01 (SPADES assembly) (version 2) | ecosystem: Environmental > Aquatic > Thermal...
TTATGGATTTTATAGTAAGAGAAAAAATAAAAGGTGGTTACTAAATGCAAATAGCAAGAATAAAACTTTTAGGAAGAGACCCGAAAGAATTGGATAGCATATGTAATGAAATAAAAGAAATTGCAAAAAAACTTGGAGTAGATTATCGGGGGCCGATTCCTTTACCAACAAAAAAATTGAAAGTAGTAACTATGAAAACTCCTTGTGGCGATGGGACAGGTCATGGCAACGCCACTTATGACAGATGGGAGATGAGAATTCACAAGCGTTTAATAGATGTTAAAGCTGATGAAAGAGCCTTAAGGCAAATAATGAGAGTTAACATCCCAACTAATGTTCATATTGAAATTAAACTTCTTGGTTAATTTTTATTTATTGAAAAATAACTTTTTCTTATGAGAAAAAAAATTGTAATAGTCATTTCTGGACCTCCAGGAGCTGGAACAAGCAGTATAGCAAAAGAAATCGCAAAAAGGTTAAATTTAAGATATCTCTCACCAGGAAAAACTTATAAAAGTTTTTTAAATAAAAAAGAGGCTGAAGCAGCATTGGAATTTTGGAAAACTAGTTTTGGAAGTAGTAAGAAATTACATGAAAGATTAGATGCCTATCAAATAAAAGAAGCAAAAAAAGGTAACATAGTAATATGCGGTAAGCTTTCAATCTTTTTCCTTAAAGATATAGCTGATTATAAAATTTGGGTTGACGCCCCTTTAGAAGTAAGAGCAAAAAGAACTGCCCAAAGAGATAGAATACCTTTTGAAGAAGCTTTAAAACAAATAAGTGAAAGAGAAAAAATGGAAAGAGAAAAATGGAAAGAGATTTATGGATTTGATTATTTTGATTTAAAAAATGACGCTGATCTTGTTCTGGATAATTCAAACATAACACTTGAAGAAGCTGTAGAGAAAATTTTAAGATTTATAAAAAATAAAAAGTGATTTTTATGGAAATAATTCCTGTAGCATTTGATTCTTTAGGAACAAGAAGTATGGCAACCTTTGTTGAAACCAAAGATACAAAAATATTTATCGACCCAGGAGTTTCTTTAGCACCAATTAGATATGGCCTGCCACCTCATGCTCTAGAGCTAAAGAAATTAGACGAAGATTGGGAAAAAATAGTTGAACTCGCAAAAGATTGTGATATCTTAATCATTACTCACTACCATTATGACCATCATTCCCCTTGGGAAAATCTAGAAATTTACAAAAACAAAATTTTGTTAATAAAACATCCTACGGAAAAAATAAACTTCTCTCAGAAAGGTCGTGCTAAATATTTTTTAGAACAAATAAAAAATCTACCAAAGAAAATAGAGTATTGCGATGGAAAAGAGTTTGAGTTTGGAAAGACAAAAATCAAATTTTCCCAACCTGTTTTTCATGGCTCAAACCCAAAATTGGGTTATGTGATAGAAGTTTTGATTGAAGATTCTGAGTATAAATTCATTCATACTTCAGACGTTGAAGGGCCTAGCCAAAAAGATCAAACTGATTTTATTGTAGAAAACAAACCAAACTTGGTTTTTCTTGACGGTCCTTTGTCTTATATGATTTATAGATTTGGCGTAGAAAACCTAGAAAAATCCATTCAGAACATGATAAAAATAACTGAAGAATGTCCGCTTGAGAGTTTAATAGTTGACCATCATTTTCTCAGAGATTTAAAATGGAAAGAAAAAATTTCAAAAGTTTTTGAAGTTGCAGAAAAAAGAAACGTTAAAGTTCAATGTATAGCTGAATTTCTTGGTAAGCCTATAGAAATGCTAGAAGCAAGAAGAAAGGAACTCTACAAAAAATATCCAGAAATGAAATATACTTCGAAAAAAAAGATAACAGAAGAATGAGAAAATATTTAAAATAAAAGAAATCTTTTATTAGTGATAATCTTGAAAGAAAAATTGTTGGTAATAGATGCAGACTATATCCTTAAAGATAATAAAGGCATTGTAAGACTTTTCTGCAAGAATGAAAAAGGAGGAACTGTAATAGTTCAAGATCAAAATTTTGAACCATATTTCTATGTTATGCCAAAAGAGAAAATGTTGGAAGAACTCAAGAAAAAAATCGAAAAAATAGAAACAGAGAAAGTTGGGATAAAATTTTTAAAAACTCAGATAATAGAAAAAATTTGGAATGGAAAAAAAGTAAAACTGATAAAAATTGTTATAGATAATCCAAGAAAAATCCCTGACGTTAGAGATGAAATAAAAGATTGGGAAGAAGTGGAAGAAACCTACGAATATGATATTCCTTTCTATAAACGCTACCTTATAGACAAACAAATAGAGCCGATGAATTGGGTTGAAGTAGAAGGTGAAGAATCAAAGGAGAAACTAGAATATCAAGTTGAAAAAATAATTGACGCTATTTCTGCTAAATCTATCAGCTTGAAGAAAGACGTTAAATTCAAACTTATGGCTTTTGATACAGAATGGGTGGAAGAAGATAATAAAACCAAATTGATAATGATAAGTTTGGTTTGTAGCGATGGTGATAAAAAAGTTTTGACATGCCACGAATGGGGAAAAAAGCCAAGCTACGTTGAAGTTTTAGGAAATGAGAAAGAAATGATTGAAAGGTTTTTAGAAATAATAAAAGAAAAAGACCCTGATTTTTTGGTTGGTTATAACTCTGATGGTTTTGACATTCCAAAACTCAAAAATAAAGCTAGTGAATTAAAAATCCAACTTAAGCTTGGCAGGGATGATTCAGTAGTTCATGTTGTAAGAAGAGGAAGAATAAGCTCAGCAAAAGCAAAAGGTAGAATTCATATAGATTTGTTCAATTTCATTAGCCATATTTTATCTGCTTCTATGAAAAGCGAAGTTCTTACTTTGGATGAAGTAGCTCAAGAACTTTTAGGAGTAGGAAAAAAGAAGATGGAGTACAAGGAAATGGTTGAAATATGGAGCAAGAAAGAACAGCTTGAAAGATTGGCAGAGTATTCGCTTTGGGATTCTGAACTAACCTTAAGACTTTCACACTTAATTCTTCCGCAAATATTTGCTCTATCTAAACTAACAGGTCAGCTTCCTTTTGATGTTTCCCGCTATACCTACTCTCAACTAGTAGAAGCATTTTTTATAAGAAGAGCTTTTCTTGATAACATACTCATTCCGAACAGACCAAAGACTGAAGAAATTGAAAGAAGGAGGATGGCTCCTGTTTATAAAGGAGCTATAGTAATAGAGCCAAAAAAAGGAATTCACTCTGATATTTTGGTTTTTGACTTTCGTTCGCTTTACCCAACTATAATAGTTACTCATAATATTTCACCAGAAACTTTAAATTGTGGTCACCAGGTTTGTAAGGAAAAAAATAAAGTTCCAGAAACAAAACTGCATTTTTGCATAAAAGAAAGGGGTTTTATACCAAAAAACTTGGATGATATCATTAAATCTAGACAAAAAATCAAGGAAGAAATGAAAAAAATTAAAAAAGATTCTGAAGAGTGGAAAAAGCTGGATAATATGCAGTATGCTTTGAAAATAATTGCAAATGCAACTTATGGCTATCTTGGATTTTTTAGTGCAAGATGGTATAAAAGAGAATGCGGAGCTTCTGCAGCAGCTTTTGGAAGATATTATATAGGCAAAGTTATCGAGAAAGCTAAGGAAGAAGGTTTTGAAATAATTTATGGTGATACAGATTCTCTTATGGTAAAAATTTTTAAGGAGCTTCGACCAGAGGAATTAAGAAAAATTGGAGAAGAATTTGAAGAAAAAATTAACAAACAATTACCAGGAATTATTGAACTGGAATTTAGAGGCTTGTATAAAGGTGGTATTTTTACTGCAAGAAGGGCTGAAGAAGTTGGAGCAAAAAAAAGGTATGCGCTAATCGATTATGAAAACAACTTAGAAATAAGAGGATTTGAAACTGTTAGAAGAGACTGGTGCAACCTTTCAAAAAAAATTCAACGCGAAGTTTTAATAACTATTCTTAAAGATAAAGACCCCACTAAAGCTGCAGAACTGGTTAGAGAGACTATCAAAAAAATTAAGGAAGGAAAAGTTTCTTTGGACGATTTGGTAATTTATGAACAAATCACTCGCCCTTTATCTCAATATGAACAAATTGGCCCTCATGTAAAAGCTGCTCAAAAAGCAAGAATAAGAGGAAGAATTATAGGTGAAGGTATGGTCATAGGTTTTGTTATTGTTAAAGGAAAAGGAAGTATTGCAAATAGAGCTGAACCAGTTGAGGATGTTAAACCAAACGATTATGATCCAGATTATTATATTTATCATCAAATATTACCAGCAAGTATGAGAGTTTTAAAAGCTTTAGGATATACTGAGCAGGAAGTTTTAAGTGGAAAATTACAAAAAGGTTTAGAAAAATTTATAAAAAAGTCATCTAGCAACCTTAAGTAAATCTGCTTTTGTTATTATTCCGATCGTCTTACCCTTTTTAACAACTATTATTGCATGATTGTTTTGGAGAAGAGTTAATATTGAACTAAGTGGTTCTTTTTCAGTTACTATTGGAAATACATCTTCCATGATATCTTCAACTTTTTTATTCAAAAATTCTGATGGCTTTTCTCCTTTTGATATTTGATCTAATATTGTTTTTTCAGAAACACTACCGATAAAAGTTCTACCGTTAAAAACAGGAAGTTGTGAATAGCCATGTTTTCTCATCAGCCTTATAGCCTTTGAAACTTTCTCTTCCTTTCTTATGTAAACTACTTTTGGGGTAAGTATTTGCTCTGCTGTTATTCTATTTTTCTTTTCCAAACTTTCCAAACAGTCAAAAATTTTTTTAACTACATAGTAACTTGGACTAACTTTCTTGGATTCGATCTTTGCTATTAAAGATTGACTTACACCACAAAAAGCTGCTAAACTTTTTTGAGTTAACCCAAGATTTTTCCTCCTTTTTTCTATTTCTTCTATTTCTGGCAACATATTCCTATAAGAATATTTTTTTCATAAAAATATTAATAAAAGAATTTCTAACCTATAAAAATGAGAAACATAGTAATAGAAGAGCTCAAACAAGTTCCGATGGATGAACAAAAAATCGAAATAGTAGAAAGAAAAGGATTAGGCCATCCTGACTATATATGCGATTCTATAATGAATCAGATATCGGTGAACTTAAGTAAATATTATGTAAAAAAATTTGGTACTATTCTTCATCACAATATAGATAAAGCATTACTTGCAGCAGGAGAAGTAGAAAACAAATTTGGTGGAGGTAAGATTAAAAAACCTATGCTCCTTATAATAGGAGACAGAGCAACCTATTTTGCAAACAATGAAGAAATTCCTGTGGAAGAAATTGCTATTTCTACTGCAAAAGATTGGTTTAAGTGTAACTTAAGGCTTGTTGACCCAGAAGAACATGTAAAATACCAGGTTGAGCTTAAGCAAGTTTCTTCAGCCTTAGGAAGCATCTTTAATAAAAAAAAGGAGATTCTTGGAGCTAATGATACATCTGCTACAGTAGGTTATTCGCCTTTGAGTAAAACTGAAAAGACTGTTCTTGAGCTTGAGAAATACCTTAATTCGAAGGAATTCAAAAAAGAATTCCCTGAATCTGGAGAAGATATTAAAGTTATGGGCGTAAGAAATGATAACAGCCTAGATTTAACGATAGCGATGGCTTTTGTTGATAGGTTTATAGATTCTGAAGAAACTTACTTCAAAAGAAAGGAAGAAATAAGAGAAAATATTATAGAGCATTTGAATTCTAGGTATAATTTCAAAGAGTTAAAAGTGAACATAAACACTCTTGATGAAAGAGGGAAAGGCGAATCCGGGTTATTTTTGACTGTTGGAGGAACATGCGCAGATGGGGCAGACTCAGGCCAAGTTGGAAGAGGTAATAGAGTTAATGGTGTAATTCCTCTAAAAAGACCAACGAGCTCAGAAGCTGCTGCTGGAAAGAACCCAATCTCACATGTAGGAAAAATATATAACATACTTTCTTATAAGCTTGCTGATGAGATTTACAAAAAAGTTACAGGTTTAAAAGAGGTTTATGTGTGGTTAGTGAGTAAAATAGGTTTGCCGATAGATCAACCTGCAATGATAGCCACTCAAGTTATCTTGAAAGATAAAAATTATTTGAAAGATGTTTATAAAGAAATTGAAGAAACGATAAACAACCAACTAGAGAATATAAACAAATTCTGCATGGACCTAGCAACAGGAAAATATAGTATATGTTAAACTCTTAATTTCGGCCCTTTAACCAAAAACTGAGAAATTACGTTTAGTGATTTTTTATCGATTCTGTATTTATTCTCGTATTTATCCAAAAAATTTTCTTTTTCCAGTTTTGTTAAATATTCTTTAACAATCTTTCTTTGCCTTATCGGAAATTTAGATAGCAATACCTCTAAAGGAACGTACTTCCTAGTCGAACCTTTTGCCAGTGCAAACAAAGAAAGCAAAATTGACTTTTCAAATTCTGTTAGCATATCCAACATATGCTGCATAAGAATAAATAAGCTTTTCGGTTGCGGACAAGTTAAATATTTAAATTCTTTTTCTAACTATTAATTGAAAAATTTTAAGGGAAAAAAATGCCAAAAAAATCTGAAGCAGAATATAAAATCTATAGTTTCGTTTGTCAAAATCCTGGAATGTGCACATATGAAATCTCGAAAAGGTTGAAGATGAGTGGGGGCAGGGTAAGATATTTCCTTTCTAGGCTTCAAAAAAAAGGTTTGGTTAGATTCAAGTTTGACAAGAAAAACCCCAGAATTAAAAAGCTTACATACCCTTTAAACACCTTGGAACTTTTGCCAAAAAGTATAAAAAACAAATTCAGAGATTTTAAATGATCAAGATATGTACTTCAAATCCTTTTCATGTTCTTTATGAAGTCTCATATATCTTTCTAATTCTTTCAAAACCCACTTTCTTAATTTTTGCTCAGAATTCAACTTTCTTCTTTTCTTTTTCATAATGATACCTTTTTGAATTTAACTTTTAAATCTTTATTTCTCCACAAAAACTGTGGAACATTTCTTCTCAACTTCCTAAATCTTTCGCTTAAAGCATGGGAAACTATTGGTAAAGCAATAGTAGCGTCAGCATAACAAGTAGCTGTTTTTGAACTTCTAGATTCTTTCCCCCAACTTATTGCTTCTTCGAAAGTGCAGCCGGATAAACCTCCCCATTGAGGAGAATCTGTGGTTATTTGAATAGCAAAGTTATGATGCTTTTCATGTCTTGTTTGATAGCTTGCTATTACTGCTGTTTGTTGAATAAAGTTTTTTGGTGTTCCACCACCAATATAAATAACCCCGCTATACTTTGTTTTTTCTCTTATTTTTGCTGTTTCGTGAACGTCCTTAAGGGCATCAACAATAATGTTCTTTTTAGTTAAAGTTATTAATTCACCTCCAAATTTTATAGCCTTTTCTTTCTTCCTTCTGTTTGCTAACATTAACGAAAAACCTATACAACTATCGCCAAAAGCCGGACAAAAAATTGGAACGCCATTTTTATAAGCTGAAATTATAATCGAATCTTTTTCTTTTCCATATTTTAACAAAAACTTTCCAAGTAATTCAAAAACCTCTCTTGAAGAATAAGGATGATTATCCTCTAACATCATGCTAAAAGGTCCAGAAATTATGTTATCAAGCTTATAAAATTTTTTTTCATCAGCAAAAACATCATATATTCTATCAACCTTCATTTTTCTCAATTTAGTATCGTCCACTACATGACTTCCTATAAAATGTTTCATTCCCATAGCTTCACAAAAATCATGATACATGTTTGCTCCTGTTGTGACTAAAACATCAATCATTCTTCTTTTAATAAGATAAGAAACTATTTTTCTCATTCCCGCTGGAACCATCGCTCCTGACAATCCAAACCATATGACCAAATTCTTTCTTTTAAGCATTCTTGACCAAATCTCTATTACTTCTGCTAATTTTCTTCCTTGGAAACCTATGTTAAGCATTTCCTGTGTTAAGTCACTAATTCTTTTATCTGGCCAAACTTCTATAGGCTCTGTTGGACGAACTAAAAATGTTTTTTTCATTTTTAATTAAAATATTGTCAAACTAAAATAAAAAACCATCACTTATTTTACAAAATATGTAAAGAAGAATAGAAAAAAACTTTAAAAGGTAAGTTGAAAAAATAAAATGAGTTCTATGAAAGTCTTTAAGAATATCAAATGTCCAAAATGCAAAAAACCAATTCCTTATAAAACTTTAAAACTGACCGAAGGAAGATGCAATCATTGTGGCTATGTAATTGCATCCTCGATTCTTAAATTTGCAAATAACGGGAATAAAAAGATTGATTAATATTTCTTTGCTATAAATTCTTATGGAAGAAGAAATTAAAGAGAAATATAAAAAGGCTTGCTCAATTTCTGAAGAAGTTAGAAATTATGCAAAAAGTTTAATAAAAGAAGGAATAAAAGTTTTAGAAATTGCAGAAAAAATCGAGAAAAAAATAACAGAGTTGGGTGGAAAACCTGCATTTCCAGCAAACATTTCTATAAATGAAATAACTGCTCATTATTCCCCTGATATTAACGATCAAACAACAATTAAAGGAGATGATTTGGTAAAAGTTGATATAGGGGTTCATGTAGATGGCTACATTTGGGATAGTGCATTTACTTTATGCATCAACGAAAAAAATCATCCTCTCATAGAAACTTCTGAAAAAACCCTTAAAGAAGTGTTGAAAATGATTAAACCAGGCACGAAAGTTTTTGAAATCTCGGAAGTTGTAGAAAATATAATAACTGAAAATGGTTTTAATCCTGTTAGAAACTTATGTGGTCATGGTTTGGAACGCTTTAATCAACACGCTTATCCAAGCATACCTAACGGTAAAAACTCTATTAGAGATGAGATAAAAGAAGGACAAGCAATAGCTATGGAAGTTTTTGTTACAAACGGCTCTGGGTGGGTAAAAGAATCTTATCCTGTTCTTATTTACAAATATAATCAAGATAAACCAGTAAGACTTTGGGAAGGAAGAAAAATTTTAGAACTGGCAAAAACTAAATTTGAAAAATTACCATTTTCTAAAAGATGGCTTGTAGGAGTAATTAGCCCAATTAAAATTGACTTAGCTATTAAGCAACTTGTGGAAGTAGATGCCTTAGTAGAATATCCCATTCTAAAGGAAGAAACGAATGGCCTAGTAGCTCAAACAGAAGAAACTGTTTTAGTCGATTAGTTATTATAATTTATTTTGCATACTTACTTCTAACTCTAGACCTTGCAGAAGAGAACTTTGCTATTAAACCTGAAAGTAAAAATCCGCAATGAGAACATTTTCCTCTGGTTTTTCTAAGTTCTTTTTTAAGGACTTTTCTTCCACATTTTGGGCATTTAAATGATTGCATATTACCTTATCCTTTTTGTCCAGTAATAAACTGAGTCTGCCTTATTTTTTTGTATTACCTTTTTTTCTTCTACTAAAACCTTAAGTTGATTTTTTACAGAATTCAAGGAAACTATTCTCTTTACTTTTTCGTTAACCTTAAAATTTATTGGTAAAATCTTTAGGGGAACCGGAGATTCATTTAAAACCTCTATTATAGCAGGCCCCAAAGAGGTATCCCGATTTTTGCTCTTTGCCATACATATAATATGGTTTTCCATATAAAAAAAGTTTAACATAAAAGTGAAAATTAATACTAAAAAAAGCTTTTTTTCAGTCTAAAAATAGTAAAATGCTTAAAATTATGTTAAATTCTTAAAATGGGGCTAAAATTTACTATTACTAAAATAAAGAGAAGAAATTTATATCTTTTCTTGAATTAAAATTATATTTAGAAGTCAATTCTCCAGTTGGCGCACTTAAGTGAAAAATATGAGAAAAGATAAGGTTCAGAACTTAGTAAAAATAGTAAAATGTTTAAAACAATCTGAAGAAGGTTGGCTTTGGATAAGGGAAATAGCTAGAAGGACAAAACTCCACCATAAAACTGTTTCTCGACTTATAAATACTCATTTGTCTATGTTTGTAGATATTCAAAAGTTTGAACCTTTTAATGTGCAAATGGTTAGAATTAAACCAGGGACTGATATAAATGGTATTTTTAGATTCTTGTCTGTAATGGAGAAGATTGGCTCTGAAAAAAAATAAAGAAATATACTGTTTTAAATATATAAAAAACTAAATAAATATATGGGAAAGATAGTTCCGCAATACATTGGGAAAGTAAACGTTCCTTGTAAAAAATGCCATAATTTAGTCAAGATGAATATTGATGAAAAAATACAATATTGTCCTTTTTGTCATTCTAAATGGATTTAAGTTCGCTTAAAATCGTTAAATTAAGGATTTGAAGCGCTTTGAAGCGATTCAGAGCGATACCTTATCCAACCTTGACCATCTTTTTCAAACCTTTCAATCTTGTTTGTTCTTTTTACCATATTGGATAGTAATCCTCTTAAGCCTGAAGTATCCTTCCAACCAAGACGTTGAGCAAGATCTTTATAGCTTATCTCTTTACATTCCTTAATAATAGCCAAAACTTCTTCCATTTTTGGAGTTAATGGCAATTGAGATTCTATTTTTTCTATTTGGGTTATTAATTCAGTCTTTATAGGCTCTGGTGAAATTTCTGCTGTTTTTTTAAGGTTTTCTAGCAAATTTTGAATTATTTCAAATCTTTTGGCAGTATTTTCATCATGTTGTTTTAAAACTTCCTTTATTTCATTTATAGTTAATAAAGGAAGCTCAAATTTAGATAAAAACCAGTCTTTAGAAATCATTTGAGTCTCGATTCTATTTAAAGAGGCCTCGATTTCCTTTAATGCTCTTCCTGTATATCCAGCAGCGATACCAATTTGAAGAGATTCCTTTTCTATTTCTATAGGCTGAGATTTAGCCATTTCTGCCTCATTTTGAACTTCTTGAGTACCGATTTGAAGCGCTTTGAAGCGCTCTTGAAGCGCTTTTTCATCGCTTTGAAGCGCTTTAAAATCGTTTGAAGCGCTTTGAAGCGCTTCGGGACTGCGCTTTTTCTTAAAAAATTGCAATATTCTTTCTATTAAACTCACTATTAATATTATGATTTTCTAGTATTTAAAGTTCACTTTCTGATCGAGATTAGGATATCTCTCTTTTTAAGAACAGTTATTTTTAAAGATAAACTCTCACTTTCTATCAAAAAGATTAAATGAATAATTTAAAAAATATTACTTTTTATATATTTCATAAAATATTTTAATTATAATATTTTTTTGTATATATAATTAAAAAATGATATTTTTAAAAAAATATTTTCTATTATATAATTAACTCTCACTTTTTTCTTTGAAAAAAATGCTCAATATTTTTTAGTTTAGTGGCGCACTTTAAAAAAACAAAAATAAGTTATTTTTAAGTACTTTTAAATAGCCTAAAATTTTAAATTAACTTTTCTCTTGATTTAAATAAAAATTAAAGTTTTTCGGACAAAAAAACTACTTATTTTGCCTATTTTTCCCATATTTTTTATAAGATCTGCAGGAAAAACCAACTTTGAAACAAAATATAATGTATAACTTGATCTTTTATAAACTTTAACGTAATCTAGAAACAAAATTTTTTGGATCCCACAAACAGCTCAGTCTAGCCTAAGAGTTGGCGCACTTTTCAGAAAAAAACGTCCAAAATTACCTTTTTTAAGCCAAAAGTTCGTATAAGATGCATTATCTGCACTTTTCATAAAGTTAAGAATTTAAATTTTTATTTACAGAAGTAATTGATGAAAGATTGTATATATTGTGGGGTTTGTTGTACTGATTGTATTTTTTTGGATTTTGATATTGATAAAAGGATATTCAAATGCTTGATATATGAAAACAAACAAAGAGAACCCATAAGTGCTGAAACTGTTATTAAAGGTTTCAGAGATTCTTATTATATTTTCCTAGAACAGATATCAAACATAGTTGAAAGAGATGGGCCTGGACCATGTGATTTATACAATTGTAGATCTATTTTGAAAATTAGAAAAAGAAAATTGCCTATAGATATGAGGGAATTGGAAGATCTAAACATAGTTTGGTACAAAGTTTATAACATTGGGCAAAACGAAGAAAAAACACTTAAACAAACTCTGGAGAATATTAATAAGGCAAGAAGATTAATCCCAAATTTTGAAGATTTGGTAGAAGTATTAAATTTTTAGCCTTAATTTAATAATCCCTATTAAGTAGTGAAAAATAGAAATTTTTAAATATTAGTAACTATCAAACAGTAATAAATGCAAGAAATATTCAAAATAGCTTTAGAAACAATAGAAAAAAATATAGGAGAAAACCATAGTTTAATTGCTGCTTTAGAAGGACCAGGAAAAGAGCATAAAGAATACTTGCATGTATGGCCTAGAGATGCTTTTTTTGTTGCTTTAGAAATTTCAAATTTTGATAAAAATAAAGCAAAGAAAATTGCTGAGTTTGTTTTGAATTTGCCAACAGAAAACGGACTTTTTTATCAAAGATATGAGCCAGATGGAAAACCTGACCCTAATGCATGGTGTAACGGTGATGGAAATAAACAGCTAGATCAAGATGCTTTGAGGTTTGTTGTTTTTTCAAGAATAAAAGGGTTAAAAGTTGATTTGAAAAAGCTAGAAGAGTCTTATCTTGCTCTTTTAGAATACTTAAAAAGTAAAAAACCAAGTGTTGATGTTTGGGAACAGAAGAAAGGTTATTTTTTCTATACTACTGCTTCACTTATTTGGGGTATTAAATCTGCTCAAAAGATTTTTGGAAAAGATGAGGAAGAAGAAAAAATTTTGGAAGAGTTAATCAAAAGTATGGAAAGTTTTTATGATAAAAATCTAAAGAGTTTTGTAAAAAGCCCTTCTGAAAGAATTATAGATTTGGAAGTTGTTCTTGGTTTAAACATTCTTTTTGAATGCGAACTTGAAATGTTCAAGAAAAAAGAAAATCTAGAAAAAGTTTTATCTACTTTAAAAGTTGTTGAAAAAGAGCTTTGTGTAAAAGTAAAAGATGTAAAAATACCGATAAGGTATAAAGACGATTTTTGGGACGGAGAAAACGTAAGTAAAAAAGGTAGTGGAAGACCTTGGCCTATGGGATGTGCTTTTATAGTTCAAGCTTATTGCTATGTTGCAAGAAACGCTTATGAGATTGGATCTTATGAAATTGCTCTAAAAGCTTTGAAAGAAGCTAGAAGATGGTTTGAATACTTGAGAAAAATACCAAACTTACATGCTTTTCCTGAGCAAATAGGTTTTGATGGTTCTTTACCAAAAAATTCACCTAAACCCCTAAGCTGGTGCGCTGCTGAGTTTATTAAAGCTGGAAGGGTTTATTTTGAAACTAAGGAAAAAATTAGAGAATTGTCAAACATTTTTGCTCTTTTGGAAATTTATAAACCAAAATTGAGTTTTTATTTCAATTAAGAATAGATATGTTAAAATTACTTAAAATTTTAAACAGAATAAAATCTTATGAAACATAAAATAGTTATTGTTGGAGCTGGGCCTGCAGGATTAAGATGTGCAAAGATTCTGGCTGAAAATTATGAAGATTTCTTAGTTCTTGAAAAATCTGAAGAAATTGGAAGAAAAATTTGTACAGGTATATGGGTTTTAAACGAAAGAACAAAGAGTATGAACATTCCAGAAGAAGTTTTTGAAAAGAAATTTAGAAAAGTAATCTTTACCACACCTTATAAAAAAGTAGAGGTTGAGTTAGAAGAACCTTTTGTTGCAAGTATAAACAGAAAAAAGTTGAGTGAATGGATGTACAGAGAAATTAAAAAATATAAAGCTGAAGTCCTTTTTGGTTATAATGTCTCGAAAGTTGGCAGTGATTATGTGATTGCTAACAATAAAAAAATATACTTTGATTACCTGGTTGGAGCTGATGGAAGCAATTCTGTTGTAAGGAAGAGTTTAGGATTAAGTACAGAATTCGGAATAGGGATTCAATACTGGTTAGAAGAAAAGTTCGAAGATATAGAAATTCATTATGATGCAGAAGCTTTTGGTGCTTGGTATAGTTGGGTTGTGCCTCATAAGCAAGTTACATCAATAGGAGCAGGTTGTGATCCTAAAGTAATACCAATAAAAAAATTGAAAGAAAACTTAGATAAATGGTGCGAAGAAAAAGGTATAAAAATAAAAGATACAACATTTGAAAGCGCACTAATAAGTTATAAGTATTATGGTTATGGGTTTGATGATAAGTTTTTAATTGGTGATGCAGCAGGGCTTGCTTCAAGTCTCAACGGTGAAGGGATATATTTCGCTATGGCTTCCGGTGAGGATGTTGGAAGAATTATAGTTGAAAAGAATTATAAACCGAAACTTATTGAAGAAGTACTAAATCTTAAAAAAAAGCATGATTTAATCGCAAACTTTTTAAAGTCTAGCAAAACGCTAGAAAAAATTAGCTATAATCTTCTGCTCCATTTTCTCAAATCAAAATTTTTTGTCAGAAAAGCGTTAAATTTTGTCTAATCTAATTATTCTCTTGTATTTTCTGCCAGAGTTTTGAAAAAATAAATAAAGCCGAACAAAAGTATGTTAGCATCCAGCCAAGCTAGCCAAATAGAAAAGGATAATGATAAAATAAGAAAAGTAGTTACCACAAAAGCCATTAATACTAAAAAAACAAACATAAAAAAACACAATACTCTAAAACTCTCTGAGATTTTTGGTTTAGTAAAAAACATTAGAAGCGCAAAACGCTCACTTCTCTTAAAATTTCTGTAGAGCAGAGAAGAGTAATAAAAAAGTATAGAAGATAAGATTGTGGCCAAAGAAGTTAGCATGTACCATCCAATAAGATAAAAAATTTCAGGCATATTTTTTAAACCTCCTCATCCATCTAAAAGCTATGAGAAACATAAGGAATGCAAATATAGTTGAGCCAAACAATGGAAGAAGAATAAAGAAGTAGTAAAGAGAATTTTTGTTGAGATAAGTATAGGAAAAAGGAATGGCAAACAAAAACCCTATAAATGCTGATAAACAAGCGAAGTAACCAATTTTTATGTCAATAAAAGTTTCTTTTGGGTTTAAAAGAAAAGAAACCATAGAAATATTTTCATGTTCTTTTAAAATTTTGTAAAGGTGGAAAACTATAAACACTGCTGCTGTACCTAAAAATATCCAAGTTGTTGCGAAGATTGTATAAGTTAAAATTTCGAGTTGAAACATAATAATAATTGAAAGTTTGGATTTAATCTCTATTGATGTTAGACGTCTAACATTGAAAAAAATCAAAATTATAAAGTTAAAAGCTATATAGAAAATATGAAAAAAGAAAAAAAGAAACAAAAAACAAGTTTAGATTTAGAAGAAAATATAGAAGGCGCATTGTGCTATGTTCTTGGATGGATAAGTGGTATAATACTCTTTCTTCTTGAAAAAGAAAGTAAGTTTGTAAGATTTCATGCTTTACAGTCAATAATAACTTTTCTAGGTTTAACCATTGCTAGTATCTTCTTTAGCATAATACCATTCTTTGGTTGGGTTATTTCATCGCTAATTGGCTTACTTGGTTTTGCTCTTTGGATAGTTTTAATGATAAAAGCTTATCAGGGAGAAATGTACACATTGCCAATAGCAGGGGATATAGCTAAACAGTATTTAAAGTAAGACTACAAATCATCCAAAGGATTTTTCACTTTTTTCAATTCTTCTGTTGAGATATGGGTATAGATTTGAGTTGTAGAAAGGTTTGAATGTCCTAAAAGCTCTTGAATTTTCCTTATGTTCTCGCCTGACTCAAGCAAATGAGTAGCAAAAGAGTGACGAAGAACATGAGGATGAACAGGTTTCTCTATTCCTGCTTTTTTTGCTGCAAGATTTATTATTTTTTGAACATTTCTTTCAGACATTCTTCCTTTTCTTCCAACAAAAAGAAATTCTTCCTCCTTTCTTCCTTTAATTAGTTCAGCAAGCTCTTCTGAGAGTTTCTTAGAAATCAAAAACATTCTGTCCTTTTTACCTTTTCCTCCTCTTACCCAGCCGATGTTTTCATTCAACTCAAGATTACCAACTTTGAGGTTAACAAGTTCGCTTAACCTTAAACCTGAAGAATAAAGTAACTTTACTATAAGCTTATGTTTTTTGTTTTCTATAGAATTTATAAGTTCTTTAACTTCTTCTTTTGTAAGAACAACTGGCAAAGTTTTTGGGACTTTTGGTGTTTTAAGATTAACTATATTCTTACCAAGAACTTCATCGTAGAAAAATTTTAAGGCAGATTTGATTAGAACTATTGATTTAGGGGAAATATTTTCTGAAATTTTTTCAGCTATATAATTTTTAATATCATCAGTAGTAATTTCCTCAGGCTTTTTATTAACTTGGTCTAAGAATTTTTTATTCCAAAACAAGTAGGATTTAATAGTTTTTTCAGAAAACCCTCTTATTTTAAGTTCTGTTTCTAGTTTTTTTAGTTCTTCCATAATTAAAATATAGGAAGTTCGTGTAATATCTTTAACTTAAGCTTATAATCAAATCTAAATTGTTAAATTCTATTTCAAAAGTAAGCAGACAGCACAAGCAGCGATATACCATAACATTATGTCAGAAAACAAAGCTACTATGTTAAAAGCAACGCTTACCTCTGGACAAACAACTTTAGCTTTATTGCATTCATAATAATAAGGAAGAGGTGAACCTACAAGATAAAATGAACTTTTCTCTAAAGCAACGAGCTCATAAAGCAAACCTGTAATAGAAGTAAAAGTGAATATAACTCCAAAAATTACTAATTTCTTCCAAGTTGGTTTGAAAAATTCTTTTACTCCCACTTTTAAATATTGTGGTTTTTTAAAAAAATACTTTGTTAAATTTCAAATTAGAAAATTTTTCAAAAGCAATTTTAAACCATGGTGTATAAGCACTTTTTTTGATTTCCTTGTTCAAGTCTCTTATATCTAAATATTTATAATCAGCTATCTCGTTTGGGTTTGGTTTAATCTCACCGTTATATTCTCCAACTAACAAGACACAAAATTCTTTTTCTGAATATTTTCCAAAAGGTGCATGATAAACATAATCTAAAACTCTTTTAAGTGGGCACATCTTCATAAATACCTAATTCTTCGCCCAATCTTCTTTTTCCTGCTTCCTCATAAGTTTCAATTTTATCTTGTTTTTTGAGAGGATGACTTGCAACAGAAACATCCCAAAATCCGTTGTAGATTAGTTTTTGATCGCTTCTTTTTTGTATCAAAATTCTGTTATTTTCATCAAAAAGAAATATTACAAAACCTCTGTGTAGTTTTCCGTTACCTAAATGACAATTTTCTTTTGTATCAAATCCTTTTATATTATCAAGTTCGTCGACAAGAACAAGTATTTCTTCCATATCATTTCTCTTGTGTTTTTTCTTTTATCTTTGAAAGTTTTGCTAAAACATTCTCAATTGCGCTAGCTAAATCTTCACCACTATCTGTAAGGCTAACCATTTTTATTCTTCCTTTTTTCTCAAACTCAACAAGCCCAAAAGATTTAAATTGATCCAATAATTTAACAGTATGCGAATAAGTACAATCTATTTCTTTTGACAAAATTGTCGCATATTTTGGTCCAGAACTCAAACTCGTGAGTAGTTTAACAGGTTTTTGTCTTAAGAATAGCCTTGAAGCGGATTTTTCCTTAATCAAATCCTTCACACTCTATTTTATAATTAAACAAAAGATATATTTATAGTTAGTTATATAGTTATTTAAAAATATGTAAAATAAGAATTGTTTGAAAAAGGTTGTTTTTTGAAAGATACTAATTTAAATATGTTTTAAAAATTATATATTTTGTAATAGATGTATAGCCTAAAATATATTTTAAAGTCTATAATTATGAGAGGAAAGAGCAAAAGATATTAGCTTAAAAGATAATTTTTAAAAAGTGAAGTAAATGTTGATTTTAAGAGAACCTGTAGTTGCTGGAAGCTTTTATAGCTTGGGTCAAGATTCGCTTAAAAAACAAATAAATTATTGTTTTAATCATAAAATAGGACCAAAAAGTATAAAAAAACAAAAAGTCTTGACTGCTATAGCTCCTCATGCAGGCTATGCTTATTCTGGACCTGTTGCAGCTTGGGTCTATTCAAGATTGGATAATGCAAACTTTATAATTCTTGGACCAAATCATTCAGGAATGGGTTCAAAGTTTGCTATAATGAAGTCTGGGATTTGGAAAACACCGCTAGGAGGAGTTACTATTCATGAAGCTGTGGCAGAAAAACTTATAAAAGAATGCAAGATCCTAGAGCAAGATGTTTTAGCTCATCAATATGAACATTCCATAGAAGTTCAACTCCCTTTCTTGCAGTTTAGGTTTGGAGATAATTTTAAGTTTGTTCCTATTTGTATCTTGAATGAGTTTGCTGATGATACACTTCTAGAAAGTTGCAGAATAATAGGGAAAGGTATTGCAAACGTGGTTAAAAAAGAAAAAGAAAACTGGTGTGTTATTGCTAGCTCTGATTTTTCTCATTATGTTCCTCAAGAAGTTGCTGAGAAAATTGATTTGAGTTTAATTAAATCTATAATAAAACTTGACGAAAAAGAATTCTTTGATAAAATAAACGAAAAAAATGCAAGCGTTTGTGGGTTTGGTCCGATAGCTATTGCTATAACTTTTGCAAAAGAGATGAAAGTTAAAAAGTTAAAACTTTTAAAGTACGCTACTTCTGGTGATATAACCGAAGATTTTGGTTCTGTAGTAGGCTATGCTTCTATTATTAATGTTTAATCTTGAGGAATTAGTTCAGAATAAGCTCTGCCTGTAATCTTTCCCAATTGCTTTACAGCAGATTTATGACTTTCTATAGAAACATTTAAAGCAGCATCTAATTGTTTGCTCAACCCTGGTGCTTTTATTTTTAAATTTTGAATAATAAAAATATCTTTTGAAGTTATTTCTCCTATAGATTCTAAAGTATTCGAAGCATAAAGTTTATCTGTTTTTTCAACTTCATTTTTCGCATTTTTCATTTCATCGATATACTCTTGAATTACATGCTTGGCCATTTCCTCGTTTCCTCTTTCTATAACCACTTTAGCCTCTTTTAATCTTTCTTCAGCTAGTTGAAGATGCTTGTTTGCTTTTTCCAGATTATCAAAAGTAAAGAAAAGCTGTAAGTTTTCTCTAGCTCTTTTAATCGGGTAAAATAAATCTCCAGGATAAGCCTCCACGTTCCAAACAAAGAAACCTGTTAAAATTGCTAAAAAAGAAATCGAAAGGATCATAACCCATCGGTAAGATGTTGGGTGAAGAATTTTTTTACCGTCTTTTGATAATTTATAATATACCCATTTTCTTCCCGGTCTTTCTACTCTTTCAACTAGGTTGGAATTTTTAAGCAAATCTAAATGTTCGGAAATAGTCGTAACATGCTTCTTTAAAAACCTTGAAAGTTCTGAAGCAGTCATCGGTCTTTCTTCTAAAGCCTTTAGGATTTCCACCCTAGTATCTGCAGATATTGTTTTAAGTAACTCTCTTGAAATTTTTACCTCATCTTCCATAATTATCTTTTGATAGAATATTTTTTAAACTTAAAAAAGATTTAGGGTGAAAACCCAAAAAAAACATTTGGATTAATAAAATCCTTTTTCTTAAAAGTTAGATGGTGAAAATATGAAAAGAAAGATACTATTAACAACCTTGCTAATTACAAGTTTTATAGGAATCGTAACATTAGTAGCTGCTAAAAGTTCAACAGAAAGTATTCCAGTAAATTATCCAGAAATTAAAGTTCTAGAAGGTGTAGCACTTGATAAAAATACGAATGAAACAAAACAAGCGGTTTTTCTTACAATGAATTATGGTGGCGAAAAAAGTATTTACCTAATAATAGGGAAAGAAATTTTCAACATCACAGAAGCTGGAAATGCTTCAAAACCAGAAAATGGAACTCAAGTAATTTTCTATAAGAGCGAAGATGGAAGTATTTTAACGTTGCTAATTCAAAAATTTAAAGGAGAAACTAGCATAGCTGGAGAATTCAAAAACTATTTAATAACTTTCAGACATAGGTATAGGAATTGCTTTGAACTTAGAGAAAACTTTGGAAAACAAATAGTAAAAATCAACCCTGGACTTGGAAAAGTCCAGAAAGAAGTTAGAAGTGAGGTCAGAAAAGAAACAAGACCTGTAAAAGGAACGTGGAAAACACAAATTGAAAACATAAACTTGTAAGAAATTATTCAAAATTTCTTTTTATTTTTATTTTTTATAGTAGATATTATGGAAAAAGAAATATTCAAACACTGTTTAATAAACGCAGTAAAGTACGGGGGAAAAGCTAGGGTTGATGCTGTCTTAGGAAAAATCTTGGCAGAAAATCCAGAACTAAAGGAAAAAAGGAAGGAAGTTGTTAAAAAAATAAAGGAAGTTGTTAAAGAGATTAATTCTCTAAGTCTAGAAGAACAGAAGAAAAAGTTAGAAGAATTGGGAATAGAGATAGAAAAACCAAGAGTTGAGGAAAAAGAACTACCCCCTTTACCGAACGCTGAAGTTGGAAAGGTGGTGATGAGACTTGCACCGTATCCTTCAGGACCTTTGCACATAGGAAATGCAAGAATGGTAATACTAAATGATGAGTATGTTAAAAGATATAAAGGAAAACTTTTTTTGGTTATAGATGATACTATAGGCTCTGAAGAAAAATTTGTAATACCAGAAGCTTACGAGATGATTATCGACGGACTTAAGTGGCTTGGAGTAAAATGGGACAATCTTGTATACAAATCTGATAGGTTGGAAATTTTCTATCAGTATGCTGAAGAACTGATTAAAAAAGGTTTAGCATACGTTTGTGAATGTGATGCTAATACGTTAAGAAAAAATAGAGCTACGGGTTTAGAATGTATTCATAGAAATCAAAGCGTTGAGGAAAACTTAGAAAAATGGAAAAAGATGCTGGAAGGAAAATACAAGGAAGGTGAAGCTATCTTAAGGCTTAAAACTGATATGAAACATCCTAATCCTGCTTTTAGAGATAGAGTTCTTTTCAGAATAGTTGAAAGAGAACATCCAAGAGTTGGAAGAAAGTTTAAAGTCTGGCCACTCTTAGAATTTAGCTGGGCTGTTGACGATCAACTTTTGGGAATTACTCATATTCTAAGAGGAAAGGATCTTGTAATCGAAGATATGGTTGAAGAGTTTATTTGGGAAAAACTTGGGTTAAGAAAGCCTTTTTTTGTTCATTATGGTTTGTTAAACATAAAGGAGATGAAGTTAAGTAAAACTGAAGCAAGAAAGGCAATAGAAAGAGGTGAATTTTTTGGATGGGATGACCCAAGAACATGGAGCTTGCAATCTTTGAGAAGAAGAGGTATACAACCAGAAGCAATAAGAAAATTTATAGTAAACATGGGTTTAAGTTTAGCTGATATTAGTGTGCCTGCTGAAATACTTTATGCTGAAAATAGGAAAATTATAGACCCTATAGCAAACAGGTATTTTGCTGTTCTTGAGCCAGAAGAAATCTCTGTAGAAAAAGCTCCAAAGATTGAAGAAGTTGAAATTCCACTTCATCCTGATTTTCCTGAAAGAGGAAAAAGAAGATTGCCTGTAAAAACAGATAAAATATACGTAGAAAAAGAAGATTTGAAAAGATTTAGAAACAAAGAGGTTGGACTTATTAACCTTTTTTCTGTTAAACTGAAGAAAAAGGCTGAATTTATCAGTAAAAAAATAAAAATGGAAATACAAAAAATACAGTGGGTTTCTGAACCTAACGTAAAAATTAAATTAATCATGCCTGATGGCTCAGTAAAGGAAGGGATAGCCGAACCTGGAGTAAAAAATTTAAAAAAGGATGAAATAATTCAACTTCAAAGAATTGGCTTTGCTAGAGTTGATGAAATAAAAGAAGAAAACATTGTTCTGTTTTTTGCCCACAAATAGTAAAATACAAAAAGTATATAAACCTTCTAATATGTATAGAATTTGATAGTGGCAATGAGGTGATGGTATGCCGAAAGCCTATGTGAAATTTAATGTACCAAAAGAATTAAGCAATAAAGTTTTACAAACTGTTGAGGTTGCAAGAAACACTGGAAAAATAAGAAAAGGGACTAATGAAACAACAAAAGCTGTTGAGAAGGGTTTGGCAAAGTTAGTTATAATAGCTGAGGATGTCGAACCAGAAGAAATTGTAATGCATCTTCCTCCTTTGTGTGAAGAAAAAGGAATTCCGTACGTTTATGTCCCTAGTAAACAAGAACTTGGAAGGGCTGCTGGTTTAGATGTTGGCTCAGCATCTGTTTGTATTGTTGAACCAGGAGAAGCAAAAGAAAGTTTGAAGGAAATCGTTGAAAAAATTTCAGAAATTAAAGGATAAAAATGGCTAAAGATGCTTATCCTGCAGAAGTCTTACAATTATTAGGAAGAACTGGAGTTAGAGGTGTTACTCAAGTAAGATGTAAAGTCTTGGAAGGACCTGATAAGGGAAAGGTATTAACAAGAAATGTTTTGGGGCCAGTAAGAATTGGAGATATACTAATGCTTAGAGAAACTGAAATGGAAACTGCTGCAAAGATGGTAGAAAAATAGGGATTATTGTGAAATGTAGCTTTTGCAACAAAAATTTTAAAATAAACGAGGGAAAAATGTTCGTAAGAAGTAGTGGAGAAATTCTTTATTTTTGTAGCTCAAAATGCGAGAAAAATTATTTTTTAGGTAGAGAGGCAAAGAAGTTAAAGTGGACTTCTAAAAAATAATCTTTTGGGATTTAGATGAAAGTAGGAATTGAAGTTAGAGATAAGGATATTTATACAATAGCAGAAATTCTAAATTCCTACTTGAACGAAGAAGTTGAAATTGAAAATATTTTAAAAAAAATGTTGGTTAGAAATGTTGGTTCTTCAGACTTACTTTTTATAATATTGCAAGAACTGGAAAAAAGAAAAATAATCGAAGGAAAGGAAGGACAAATAAAAATAAAGAAGGAAATAAAAGATTTTGAAAATATTTTAAAAAAAATAAAATTTATAGCAAACAAAAATAGAAGGCTATTTGTTACTCCTTTGGAGGTTGGAAAATTTTACCAGTGCCCTAGAAGACTTTTTTTGGAAAAAGTTGTTTTGGCTAAGGAGTTTAAAGAAGAAAGAGGTAAAACTTGGGATGGGGAAGCGATACACTTAGCTTTAAACATTTTCATAAAAAACCTAACAAAAACACCAGTAGAAAATGTTGTTGAGTATTGTGTAAATGCTGCTATGAAAAAATATGAAGGAAAAATTACACTAAGTAGAGAAAGTTTGAGAGATTTTATCCTTAGATTTTACGACCTTTTGAGTGAAGAAGGGTTCACAAATTTGTTCACAGAAAAAACACTTTTTTCCTTTAAAGTTGGCTTAGTTGGAACTCCTGATATAATTGGGATTAAAAATGGTGAGATTATACCTATAGATATAAAACTTGGAAAGCTTAGTAGGAAAGGAGTAAAAGAGGAGCATTTACTTCAAAGTGTGGGAGAAGCTATATTGATTGAGGAATTTTTCAGAAAAAAAGTAAGTAAAAGTTATCTGATATTTTTTGAATCAAAGTCGTTAGTTAAAATAGATGTAGACGAAGATATTAAAAGAAAATTTTTAAAATATAAAAAAGAAATAGAGATGATTTGTAAAGCTAGAAGTATACCAGAAAAAGGTAGAATTCCAAACTTGGAAAGAAGAGTATGCTTAGGATGCCATGTTAAAAGAAGTTGCGAAAACATAGAAAATTTGAGAAGAATAAGCTGATGGGCCGGTAGATCAATGGTAGATCGCCACCTTGGCATGGTGGAGGTTCTGGGTTCGAGTCCCGGCCGGTCCATTTTTAAATTTAAAAGTTTTAAAACTGGTTGGGAAAATTGAAAATTATAAGATATACAAAAAAGATTCCAAATTCTTTACTCTTTAATCAACCCTTTCTTTTTCATTAATAGAAAAGGATAACCTCTTTTATCTATTTTTGAAACATCAACTCCAAGATTTTTAGCAAATTCAAAAAGTTTCTCTCTTGTTTCCTCTATACTTCCAAAACTTTTTGTTGCTTCTATCTCTATGAAATTACCTAACTCTTTCACTCTATCTAGTGCAATCTCAAACCCATCATCAGATACATAAACTTCTCTTTCCTTTTCAACTGTAACTAACTTTTTGAAATTAAGAGCAGAAAATATATTCTCTAATTGTTCTTTAGACTCGATTTCGGTCTCTAATTCCTCACAATGAGTGGGTGCTTCAACATTTTCAGGATAGTAATGCTTATAGCTTAAGATAACTCTACCGTTCCTCTTTCTAATACTTAGCCACTCAAAAGGAAATTTTGGCTTAATAAAATTTTTATGAGGTGGGGTAAAATATTCATCTATTTGACATGATTTTCCTACAAACTTTGCTATTTGTTTTAACTTTTCTTTTATATTAACAAAAGTGCCTTTATCGAGAGGGATTTTTATTTCGATTTCTATGTTGTTATTTGCCATAAAGTCATCATTTTATTAAACTTATCCAAATAATATTTAGGCACTATCTTAGTTTTAAATTTAAAAGTTTTAAAAATACTTCTACAGATTATAGATAAGTGAGAAAATGGGAGTAACAAAAGTTAAAGAAGAGGGAAAAAAGGAAGAGGAGAAACCAAAAGTTAAAGAAAAGCCGAAAGAAGAGGTGAAGAAACCAAAAGAAATTAGAGGAATTGTTAGAGTTTTGAATACTGACTTAGATGGAGAAAAACCTTTGATTAATGCTTTAAGAGGAATAAAGGGAATAAGTTTTACGTTTAGCAAAGCAATTTGCCAAGCTTCTGGGTTTAACCCAAAAACTAAGCTTGGGAGTTTAACTGAAAATGATATTCAAAAATTAGAGAAAATAATTAAAGACCCTTTAAGTTACGGGATTCCTCCTTATCTTTTGAACAGAAGAAAAGATAGAGAAACAGGAAAAGATATTCATCTATCAGGAGCAGACGTTGATGTTTATAAAAAATTTGATATTCAAAGGATGGTTGATTTAAAAACCTATAAAGGAGTAAGGCACATGCTTGGCTTACCTGTTAGAGGACAAAGAACAAGAAGCTCCTTTAGAAAAGGAAGAGTTGTTGGCGTGGTAAGAAAAGCTATAAAAATTACTGCAGAGAAGAAAGAAGAGAAAAAGTGATCGAATGAAAAAACAGAGAAAGAAATACGAAGCACCAAAAAGACCTTGGGATAAGGAAAGAATTGAAAAGGAAAAAAAATTGAAGAAGGATTATGGTTTAAAAAGAAAGAAAGAAATATGGAGAGCAGAAGCTTTGCTAAGGAAGTATAGAAGAATAGCAAGGAACCTTATAGCAAAAAAAGACAAGGAAGCGGAGAAAGCATTGATTAAAAAACTGAGTAAGCTTGGGTTGTTAGATGAAAAAGCAGGTTTAGATGATGTGCTTAGTTTAACTGTTGAAAACATTTTAGAAAGAAGGTTGCAAACAATCCTTTTCAGAAAGGGTTTAGCTAATTCACCAAAACATGCAAGACAGCTAATAGCACATGGTCATGTTTTTATCGAAGGAAGAAAAATCTTATACCCAAGTTATTTGGTAGAAAAAAGTGAGGAGGATAAGATAACTGTTAAGGTGAAATGATGGAAGAGAAAAAAGAAAGATGGGGAATAGCTCATATTTACAGCACAACAAACAATACAATAGTTCATATTACTGATATTACTGGGTCAGAAACTGTAGCAAGATATTCAGGAGGAATGATGACAGATAAGGATAGAGAAGAGGGAATGCCTTTTCCTGCTATGCTTGCAGCAAAAAAAGCTGCTGAAGAAGCTTTGGCAAAAGGAATTACTGGAGTTCATATAAGAGTAAGGGCTGCAGGCGGAACAAAAAGTAAATCTCCAGGAGCAGGAGCGCAGCCTGCTATAAGAGCTTTGGCAAGAGCTGGCTTAAAAATAGGAATGATTGAAGATGTAACACCAATCATTCATGGAAAGATGAGAGCAAAAGGAGGAAGAAGAGGGAGAAGGGTATAAACAAAAAATTAAAATATTTGGATTTTAAAAAGTAGTGTTATAGTGGTTTGATGGAAATTAAAATTTTAAACAAAAGTGATTCTGAAATTAGCTTTATTTTAAAAGGTTCAACTCCTGGTTTTGCTAATTCTTTAAGAAGAGCGATGATGATGGAAGTGCCAACTATGGCAATAGAATTTGTTGATTTTCTTAAGAATAGTTCTTGCTTGCCAGATGAAATAATAGCAAATAGACTTGGGCAAATTCCTTTGAAGTTTGAAAGAAATGTTTATGAATTACCGAATGAATGTAAGTGCGAAGGAAAAGGTTGTAGCAGATGTCAAGTAAGGTTTGTTCTTAAGAAAAAAGGTCCGTGTGTAGTTTATTCTGGTGATTTGAAATCAAAAAACAAAGATGTCTATCCTGTTTTTGATAATATTCCGATAATTGAACTTTTTGAGAATGAAGAATTGGAGCTTGAGGCAATAGCTCAACTGGGTTTTGGAAAAGAACATGCAAAATGGCAAGCTTCTATAGCTAGTTATAAAAACATGCCTAGTATTTCAATAGACGTAAGAAGGTGTAAAGGAGAAAAATGTGGTAAATGCATTGCAAAATGTGTGAGAAAAGTTTTGCAACTGGAAAATGGAAAAATAGTAATTACTGATGAAAAAACTTGCAATTTGTGCATGCAATGTGTTGAAGTTTGTCCAGAGGGAGCGATTAAAGTTGAAGCTTTAGAAGATACTTTCATTTTTAATGTAGAAACAACTTCGGGCTTAACCCCTGAAGAAGTTGTTTTAGAAGCAGTAGAAGCTTTGGAGAAAAAGATAAAAGAATTTGCTAAAGAAGTTAAAAAAATAAAATAGAAAAAAACTTTTTATTTTAAATTATATTTTTTAAAGTAGGCAGGGGTAGCCAAGTCTGGTCAAAGGCGCAGGACTTAAGGTCTAACCTTAAGTTTTGATTCAAGATGAGAAGAAATCCTGTGGCTTAGTGCCTTCCTGGGTTCAAATCCCAGCCCCTGCATGAAGTAAGTTGAAAAGGTAGTATGAACAAAAATTTGACTCACCATTGTTTTCTGTATAATGTTTCAGGACAAAATTTTTCATATAACTCTTAAGACGAAACAGTGCTAATCTCTTGACAATAGCTCAACAAATTTTTGAGCATTGAAAATGCAAACATGATTTTTAATTACTTGCTTAAGTATGCTATCTTTATTTTTGCTCTCTAAAAACTCTTCTATAGTTATAGTTCTTGCTGAAACTTTTCCAAAAGTGACAAAAGCTTCTTCTACAATTCTTTCTATTTTACCATTTTTCTTTTCAAAATTTATGAAAAGTAAGTCTAAATCGCTTTCTCTTGTAGCAGAAAATTTTGCATAACTTCCAAAAACCAGTATGCAAGCAACATTTTCTGGTAAGTTTTGCAAAAGATGCAAAAATGGCCCTTTTAAATTTTTATACTTAGAAAAAAATTCTTCTCTTTTTTGAGCTTCTATAAGCGAGAAGAATAATTTTCCGTTCTCGCTTTTTAGCTCTGGATAAATCGTTCTTATTTGCGGCTTAGCACCAATCGTTTCTTCTCTTACTATTCCAGAATTTTTTAATTCATCTATATGCTGATAAAGTATCTTTTGTGATACGTTAGCTTTTTTCATTAATTCTGATATTCTAATCCCAGGATTTTCGTAAACTTCTTTCAGGATTTTATATTTTGATTTGTTTACAGGAAAAATCATATTGTCACCTCTTCAACAAATCTAACAAACCCTTTCGCAAATTCAAGAACAATTTTAGCATCTTTCCTTGAAAGCTCTTTCCATTTAACAATGTTGTACTGACCCATTTTTCTAAGAGAATAAACCAATTCAAAAGCAGAAAAATCTGAAAATCTAGAATGTAAAGTTCTCAATTTTTCATAGAATTCGCTCGGAATTAATTCTAAATCTTTTAAAGCGACTATTAAGCAAATGTGATCTTTTGAAAAAAATCCTGCTTTCTTTATTAACAGTGCATTACCTGCATGGTGAATTGCATAATAGGCTTTAATTATAGTCCAGTCCCAACAATTATCTTCAAACTCCTTTATAGCTCTCTGCAAATCATGCTTCGCTTTTTCTAAATGTACAGTAAATTCAGAATTTTCAACTTTTATGAACTTTTTCCTAGAAAAACAGGACTCATAAAAAGTTTTTATTGCTTTCTTTCTTTTTGGGAGCCTAGATTTTATCTCTTCAAGAACCATATATAAAATTATCTATTTGAATATATAAAATTATCTATTTCAAAATCAAAGATGCTTGTTTAGCGCCTTCCTGGGTTCAAATCCCAGCCCCTGCACATAAACATTTTATTTCTTCAAAGATTTCTTTTGCATTTTATTTTGTATTTAGAGAGAATCTAAAATATGTACTGCGTAGAAACAATTTTCTAATGTAGAACAGCCACCTCCTGTAGAACGACTAAACCCACCATCTTCATTTTGGCATTTGAGAATGAACTTGAACGTCTGTTTAGGCTTGTCTATTTTTTCATTAAAGAGCTCTAAACTTTTAATTCCATAGTAAGTGTCTTCTATAAAATGAGAATATACCCTTGGAGTTGAAGCAAAACCGTAATCTGGATTCTGACATTTTTTAATAAAACTTATTGTTTTCCTCGGTTTTTCAAGCGAATATCCGATCAAATGCAATGTAAATAGAGCAAAATAAGTAGTTATGATTTCAGAACTGTTTCTAATACCAAATCCTCCGTCATCATTAAGGAATTTAAGAACCAGTTTTGATATTTCACCTAAGCCTTTTTTGTAGCCAAGCAGTGTAAGAATTTCAACTGAATAACAAATTGTTTCAAGAGGACTTGCAACTTGCATGTAATATTTACTTATTTTTTTCCATCTAGCAATATATTCTAGGATATATTTAACTGCTCCAGCTGGATTTTTTGGAATCAAATTAAAACAAGATAAAGCCTTGATGGAAAAATAAGCGGTATAAATACTATAATATTTTCCGTTAGCTGATTGTAAGTTAAGCAAATATTTTATGGTTTTGTTTTTATTAGGAACTTCAACTTGAAGCATCTTCAAGGAAGAAACGGCATAGAATGTTGCTGATGACATGGAAGGTAAAGGATGGGGAAAGGCAAAACCACCGTCTTTATTTTGTTTTGAAAATATCCAAGAAATCAATTTGTTTTTTCTCGCCTCACTTAATCTAATCATCCACTATCACTAAAATTTGTGGTACAACGGCCTGAATTTAACAAACCACGGCTTACTGTAGTTGTATTCGACATTGGCAATCATGCATTCTCCAGTTTTTAATTTTACAATAGCTGTTCTATATTCAGGACCGTATCGATGAGTTATTCTGTCTAAATCCTTATCATAAGAAGTTTTGAACCAAATTTCTGATGCAACATTCCCTAATACTGCTGGACCAAAATCTGAGAAGGAGTGCGTAATCAATAGAATACCTATGCCATACTTTCTAAATTCTCTGCATGCCTTTTCTAGCATTAAAGCCGCTTTATTGCCAAAATTCGGTGATAATTTATATGCGTTTTCAAAAACGAGCAATACTTTTAATTTGTCCGTGGTTGCCCAGTTTTTATATATCATGGATTCTAGGCTGTTCTTAACAAATTCATTGTAATCATTTTCTGTAAGTTCCTCCAAAACAAAGACATTTATTTTGCCTTCTTCTATATAGCTTGCCACATCTATGTTCAAATCATCGTAAGAAATTACTACTTCCTTATGATCGAATTCTTTCCTATCTTCTTCTGACAATCCAAATTCTTTATACAAACGCAACATTTTTTCAGAGTCACATTTACTGCCAAAAAAATTCCACTGTTTAGTAGGAGTGAAAACTATCACAGCAATGTTTTTCAACAGGCACTCTTCGGCAATAACCATCCCAGCAGTTGTTTTACCAGTTCCAGACCCGCCTACTATAAACATGTGTTTTGTTAATTGATCCATGTCAAAAAATGCTTTGGAGTTTAAACCAATTATTTTTCCCAAAAAAATTGATCTGTTTGTTTCTTTAGGTAGAGAGGCCATGTCTATTGGTGTTATATACTTTTTTTCAGATGTTTGAACCATCATCTTACCTTACTTTTTTATAAAAGTAGAAGCTATCAGCCACAATTTAATAATTGTGGCATTTGATGGCTAGCCTCATAGCCATATAATTATTTGTTTCTTTTTAATATTTCTGGTTTATTTTTACTTTCCCAGATATTTCAGAGAGAACAAATGACCCAAAATACCCCCTACATAAAAATTATGATTTGCAGAGCTTTCTTAGAAAAAGATAAATCTTTTCTAAGTTTTTTATAAAATATGCTTAGCGAGAAAGAAAAAAACAAAATGATAGAAAAGTTGAGAAATTTTAAATTGCCTTATAGAGAGGATGTTATCAGGAAAGATGATGGTAAAATAATTGTTGATTGGGAAAAAATTTCGGAAATGGAAAAAAATGCAGAAGAAGGAACTCACCTTGCTGAATTATTGTATGGAACGTATGACCACTTAATTGAGTTGGGTATTTTATCAACAAAACCTGAAGGGAATTATCAATTAAGCGATGGGTTGATATTTCTTAATCCATATTCTCATGGTTTAGTGCCGTTATACTTCACGAGAAGGGAAGATGCTGAAGCTTATAAGAAAGCTAATTTTGAAGGAGCACATTATCCTGTCTATATTTTCAAACTTTCAAGCTAATCTTGCATTTTAGCTCAATTCTTAAAAAAATTGTCAAGTGTTAGACGTCTAACATCACAAAAACTTTAACTTAAATCTTAAGATTATAAAAAGAAAATCATGAAAGTTGGCATTTTATTCACAGGTGGGAAAGATTCTTGTCTAGCTTTTAAAAGAATTATGAATACTTATGAAATTGTTTGTTTAATTACTTTAATCTCAAAAAATAAGGAAAGCTATATGTTTCATGTTCCAAACATTGAACTAACAAAAATTCAAGCAGAAGCTATAGGCTTGCCTTTAATTCAAAGAATAACTGAAGGGGAAAAAGAAAAAGAGCTAGAAGATTTGAAAGAAGTTTTGAAGGAAGCAAAAAAGAAGTTTAAAATTGAAGGAATAGTAACTGGAGCAATTGCCTCAAACTATCAGAAAAGTAGAATAGAAAAAGTTTGCAAGGATTTGAAATTAAAATGTACTAATCCTTTGTGGAACGAGGATCAAATAAAACTTCTTGAAGAAGTTGTTGAAAACAATTTCAAAGTTATAATTACTGGAGTTTTTGCTTTTCCTCTTGATGAAAGTTTTCTTGGAAAAGAAATTAACAAAGAAATGATAGAAAAATTGAAAGAACTTATGGAAAAATATAAAATCAACCCTGCAGGAGAAGGGGGAGAAATCGAAACGACAGTTTTAGATGCTCCTTTCTTCAAAAAAAGAATTGAGATAAAGGATTTCGAAGTAAAGTATAAGAATTATTCTGGAATATATGAAATAAAGAATGCTGAGTTGGTAAAAAAATGATTAAGATAGAGAACGCTAAAACAAAAAATATAAATTTTATACTAAAAGGAATAAAAGAAATTCTTGAAATAGAGAAAATAGAATTCACGAAAAAACAGAAAATAGAGTTGAAAAAAAGTATCGTTAAAGATATTAAAAGAAAAGAGATAAAAGTTGCCATTAAAGAAAATAAGCCAGTAGGTTTTATATGGTTCAAGTTTAGCAACAAAATACCATTTGGAGTAAATTATGGAAAAATGGATGAAAAATATTGCTGGGTTAACTGGACCTACGTAACTAAAAAATTTAGAAATAAAGGAATAGGTTCTGCTCTTTACAAAGAAATAGAAAAAATTTGCAAGAAAAAAGGAATAGAAAAAATGATGTTGGACATTTTCAAAGTCAATAAACTTTCAGAAAAAGCCCACAAAAAATTAGGGTTTAAAGAGCTTCTTTCGATATACACAAAAAAAGTTAGCTAATATTCTTAAATATATAACCCTTATTGTATGTTATAGGTGGTAAGAATAGCAGTTGGTGGTTATTGCCAAGCTTGCAACAGATATTCGCCAGGATTGTACACTTGCCCTGTTTGCAAAGCAAAAGTTTGCCCGCTTTGTGTAGTTCCTGGCCAAAGATTTTGTGTTTTGTGTAAAGGGAAGGTGAAAAAATGAACACTGGAGATTTTGTCTATGTAGACTATGTGGGAAGAGTAAAAGATACAGGGGAAATATTTGATTTAACAAAAGAAGATTTGGCAAAGAAAGAAGGGGTTTATAGCCCAGAAATTAAGTATAAACCCATACCAATAATAGTTGACGCAAAATTCATCCTTGCAGGTTTAAACAAAGCTTTAAAAGAAATGAAAGTTGGGGAAAAGAGAAAAATAGAGATAAAACCAGAAGATGCTTTTGGTGAAAGAAACCCTAGTTTAGTACAATTAATTCCTGTTTCAAGCTTTAGAGCTCAAAATATAGAACCAAAAGTTGGCGAAGTTGTAAATATAAGTGGTTTTAGAGGAAGAATAGTCAGCATTTCTGGAGGAAGGGTAAAAGTTGATTTTAACCATCCTCTTGCAGGTAAAACATTAGAATATGAAATAGAAATCGTAGGAGAAATTAAAGATAATAAAGAAAAAGTTGAAGCAATAGTTTTCTACTTCACAGGAATAGAAAAAGAAGATTTCGAAGTTAGGTTGAAAGAGAAAAGTGTGGAAATAGAATTTAAAAAAGTATTCAATTTTGCTAGAGAAGTTAAGGAAAGAATTGCAAAAACAATAAAAGAGTGGGTAAAAATAGAGGAAGTGAGGTTTATAGATGTTTTCAAATAAGAATTTATTCTTAATTTTATAGAATAATTAATCAGTGATGGTATGGGTGTAAAACAAATCATAGAAAAGCCTGGTGCACCTTCAAAAGTTAGTCAGTATGATGAAGAAATTAGAGAAATTCTGGAAAAAAGAAAGACAAGAATAAAGGTAGTTGGTGCAGGAGGAGCAGGAAACAATACAATAACAAGACTTATGCAGGTTGGGATAGTTGGTGCAGAAACTATAGCAGTAAATACTGACGCACAAGATTTACTTTATACAGATGCTGATGTCAAAGTTTTGATAGGAAAAGAATTAACAGCTGGGTTAGGAGCAGGAGCAGACCCAAAAGTTGGAATGGAGGCTGCAAAAGAAAGTAAGGAAGATATTAAAAAAGCTTTAAGAGGAGCTGACATGGTATTTTTGACTTGTGGTTTGGGTGGGGGAACTGGAACAGGAAGTCTACCAGTAATAGCAGACACTGCCAAAAAAATGGGAGCTTTAACAGTTGCAGTAGTTACTTTACCTTTTAGCATGGAAGGAAAAGTAAGAATGGCAAACGCAAGAGAAGGATTAAAAAATTTAGAGGGCGTAGTTGACACACTTATAATAATCCCAAACGATAAACTTTTAGAAATAGTTCCTGATGTAAGCATAGCTACTGCCTTTAAGGTTGCAGATGAAATTCTAGTAAATGCTGTAAAGGGAATAACAGAACTTGTTACCAAACCTGGATTAGTTAACTTAGACTTTGCAGACGTGAGAGCAGTAATGTCTCAAGGTGGGTTAGCAATGATTGGGATGGGTGAAAGTGACACAGAAAATAGAGCTTTAGAGGCTGTTGAAAAGGCTTTGAACAATCCTTTGATAACCGTTGATATAAATGGGGCAAAAGGTGCTTTGATAAATGTCATGGGTGGACCAGATATAACTATAAAAGAAGCTCAGCAAGTTTGTGAGGCAGTCTCAACAAGATTATCACCAGATGCAAAAATAATTTGGGGAGCTCAAATAGCAAAAGAGCTTGGAGATACTGTAAGAGCTTTACTAATAATAACAGGAGTTAAATCTCCTCAGATATTTGGACCAGAAAAACCATGGAGCGAAGAAGAGAGAAAAGATATAGAGAAAATACTTGGTGTAGAATTCTTATAAGAAGATGCGCATGAGGCTGAACATAAAAGAAACTATTCAAAATTATAGAAGAGTTTTATCAATAAGTAAAAAGCCAGAGCATGAAGAGCTTGTAACAACAATAAGAATATGTGCTATAGGAATAATTCTTATAGGCTTTATAGGTTTTATTTTATATTTATTATCTTTACTAATGCCATTTTAAGTGATAAAAATGATATACACTGTTAAAACTGTTGTTGGAAGAGAAAATATAGTAATGGAAAATATAGCCTCAAAAGCTAAGTCTCAAAACCTAAATATTCAGGCTTTAGTTCATCCTGAGGAAATAAAAGGTTACATATTTGTCGAAGGGGATGTTAAAGACATAGAAAAAGCGATACAGATGGTTCCCCATGTTAGAGGTTTGATTAAAACTCCTGTTGAAATCAAAGAAATACAAAGATTTCTGCAACCAAAAACTGTTGAAATTGAATTAAATGTAGGAGATATAGTAGAAATTATAGGCGGACCTTTTAAGGGTGAAAAAGGAAAAGTAGTAAGGTATGATAAAGCAAAAAGGGAAGTTACTATAGAGTTACTTGAAGTTACTGTGCCGATACCAGTAACTGTAAGTGCAGAATTTGTTAAAATGCTAGAAAAAGCGAGTAAATGATTAGTATGGGAGAAAAAGAAACTATTGAAATAATGGTTGAAGGTGGAAAAGCTTCTCCTGGGCCAACAACCGCACCGAAGCTTAGTTCTTATAAAGTTAACATAGGAGAAGTTTTCAAAAAGATTAACGAGAAAACAAAAGAATATGAAGGAATGCAAGTACCGGTAAAAATTATAATAGATAAGGATACAAAACAATTTGAAATTTCTGTTGGTCTGCCTCCTATTTCTAGTTTAATAAAAAAAGAGTTGGGTGTAGAGAAAGCAAAGATAACTGAAGAAGAAAAAGCAGGAGGAAAAACAAGTGTGGGAAATTTAACGATGGAACAATGCTTGAAGATTGCAAAAATTAAAATGGAAGGAATGCTTGCTAAAGATCTAAAAGCTGCAGTTAAACAAGTAGTAGGAACTGCTGCAAGCATGCCTGTTACTGTAGAAGGGAAAAAACCAAAAGAAATTATAAAAGAAATTGAAGAAGGAAAATGGGATAATATCTTAAAATAAATTCTAGAAAACCAATTTAATATTGATGGAAATCACTGGCCTTTTTGTTGCTGCTGTAGGTACACCTGCTTTGGGTATTGCTTTCTGGTTAATTCTATCTAGAATTTTCTGGGAGAAGAGAAAAAAAAGTAATTTAGAAAGTATAGCTAAAGACCTTTCAAAAGAATTAGAAGAACTTTACAAAAACTTGAGTGAAGAAAATTATAGAAATTTGAGTTTGATTTTCCTAGATAAAACAAAAGAGTTGCTTGATGGGCAAAGAAAGTTTCAAGATATTTTTCTTTTTAACGAGCTTAAGTATGCTAGCATCTATCTAAATCAATTCATTAAATCATTAAATGCTGGGAACAAAAATTCATACCTAATCTATAAGACAAAGCATTTCTTGAGTAAAAGTATGGAAAATATTTCAAGCCCTTATGTAAGAAAAAAAGTAGAAGATATGATTTTTGCTCTAGAAAGGGTTGAAATTGGACTTTCTAGTTAGTTTTATAAGCTTTATATACATATGTAAAATATACCGCATTACTGCTTAGGCAGGAGGTATGCATGAAAGAAAAGATATTAGAAAAAATAAAAGAATTGAGGGAAAAATCCAAAAAAAGAAATTTTGTTCAGACTTTTGACCTGATAGTTAATCTTAAAGAGTTCGATGTAAAAAAACCTGAAAATAAAATAACCGAAGATATAGTCCTTCCACATGGAAGAGGAAGCGAAGCAAAAGTTGTTATTTTTTCTGATAGTATAAAAGATGTTGATGCCCAAGTTCTTACAAGTGCTGACATAGAAAAAATTGCTAAGAATAAAAGAGAGGTTAGAAGAATTGCAAAGGATACTGATTTCTTCCTTGCTGAACCAAAACTTATGCCTTTGGTTGGTAAATATTTTGGTCAATTTCTTGGACCAAGAGGAAAAATGCCAAAAATAATAACTGGAAATGTAGAAAAACTTATTGAAAATTATAAAAGGTCTGTGAGAATAAGGATAAAGGATGCTCCAGTTGTTCAATGCTTAGTTGGAAAAGAAAACATGAAAGATGAAGAAATAGCTGAAAATATAGAAGCTGTGATGGAAGCTTTGAAGGCAAAACTTCCAAAAGGAAAACAGAACATAGGAAAAGTTTTGCTTAAACTTACTATGAGTAAGCCAATTAAAATTGAGGTGTAAAAATGGTAAGAGAAGAAAAGATTACAAAGAAGGAAGAACTAAAAGATTTGATAAAAAAACACAGTGTAATCGGCCTAATAGATATTTTCAAACTTCCAAGTAAGCAAATGCAGGAAATAAGAAAAGAAATTAGAGAAAAAGGAATTATAAAAGTTGTAAAAAAATCAATCTTACTTAACTCTTTAAAAGAATTAAACTTAGAGAATTTTGAAGAACTTGAAAAATTAATTCCTCAACAGCCAGCAATCCTGTTAACCAACTTGGAATCTTTTAAAATTTATTCTTTAATTAGCAAACTCAAATTTTCCACTTTTGCTAAAGAAGGAGATATCGCAACTGAAAATATAAAAGTAAGTGCTGGTCCAACTTCCTTACTTCCTGGACCTGTAATAAGCGAACTCTCAAAAGTTGGTATTCCTGCTGGTGTTGAAGAAGGAAAAATTGTTGTCAAAAAAGATGTTATTGTTGCAAAGAAAGGAGATAAAATTTCAAAAGAGTTGGCTGGTGTGTTGAGAAAGTTAAAAGTCCAGCCTATGAAAATTGGTTTGAACCTTGTAGCAATTTATGAGAATGGGAAAATATTTGAAAAGGAGATTTTAGAATTGGTTAATTTATACCCAGATAAATTAAAAGAAGCTTTTAATCAAGCTTTAAATCTTTCTATCAATATTAATTATCCAACAAAAGAAAATATCCAACAGATATTGATTAAAGCCTACCAGAATGCTTTGGCTTTAGAAAAATTTGGAGGTGTTAAATAATGGAAGTTGTTTATAGTGCGCTTCTGCTTCACTCAGCTAAGTTGCCAATAACAGAAGATAACATAAAAAAGATACTTCAATCTGTTGGCTTAACTCCTGATGAAAATAAGATAAAAGCTTTGATAGCAAGCTTAGAAGGAGTGAACATAGATGAAGTTCTTAAGCAAGCTCCAGTAGCTATAGCTGCTGCACCTTCAGGAGAAGTAAAAAAAGAGGAGGAAAAGAAGGAGGAAAAGAAGGCTGAAGAAGCAGTCGCAGGTTTAAGCTCTCTGTTTGGGTAAGTGAAAAAAATGAAAAAATTGATTGAGCTAGCCGAAAAAATTAAGAATGAAGAATTGAGAAAAAAAGTTATCGATTTCGTTAAAAATCCAAGGTTAAGTAGCAAGGATTTTAAGAAATATCCAAGGTTAAGTATAGAAGAAGCAAGATGTCCTTTTACTGTAGGTTCTGGAACAGGAAAAATAACTGTAGAAAGAGATATACTAAACCATTCTGTTGCTTTAGCAGAATTATGCTTGAAAGTTGCTGAAGTGGCTGAAAAAAATTATAAAATTCCAATAAATAAAGACAACCTTTTAGCTGCCGCCATTCTTCATGATATAATGAAAGTTTTTGAATACAGAAAAACTGAAAAAGGTTTAGAGCATACGGGCATTCTACTAGATCATAGTATGCTAGCAACTGCTGAGCTTTACCATCAAGATTTTCCAGAGGAGGTAATCCATATAGTAGCTTCTCATTTTGGTGAAACTGGACCAACTCCTCCAAGAAATTTTGAAGCCTTAATATTTCATTATTGTGATACTTTACTCTCGCTTGTTGAATTCCATTTGCAGGCAGCATCTCAACCTGAACAACCTTTGCAGTTAATCTTGCTTGATGAAGAGACGATAAAGAAATTAACTGGAGAGAAAAAAGAATAATATGGAAGAGTTGTTTAAAAAGGGAATTTCTTTTATCAAGAAAATAAAAACTACTGATAAAATTCTTTTAATTTACCATAAGGATTTAGACGGGTTAACTTCTGCTCTAATCTTTATTAAATGTATGAAAAATTTTGGAATAAAAATTTCTGAAAGAGTTGCGTCTTCGAATGAAGAAATAGAAAGGGTTCTAGAAAAAGTCAAGAATTTCGACAAGATTGTAATTTTGGACATAGACATCTCTTACATGAAAGAAGATTTGTTAAAAATGAAAAAGGAAATGTTGATTGTTGACCATCACCCTCCTCGCAAGAATTTAAACAGTAAAAAAATTGTCTATATTAATCCAAGACTTGAAAAACCAAAAATTTACCAGCCTGCGTCTTATATCACTTACAAACTTTTATCAAGAATTTCAGATTTGAAAAATGAGGAATGGTTAGCTGCTTTAGGTGTTGTGAGTGATTATGGTTTTGAAGATTGTAAGGATTTGATGAAAAAATGGGTGAAGATAAAGGAAAAAGAAGAGTTGGGAAAAACAAGAATGTGGAAAAAAGTAGAAGAATTGGTTGGGATTATAAGTGAAATTGGCTTTCCAAAAGTTTTGACTTTGCTTGAAAAGGCTAAATCTTTTGAAGATTTTAAGAAAAATAAAGTTGTAAAAGAGGCTTTAAAAAAATATCTAAAAAAGATAGAAGGATGCGAAAAAAGTTTTTGGAAAAATATTCGGGAATTTGAAAAACCAAACTTAGTGATTTCTGAAGTTGAAACAAAACACAGAGAAATAACTTCCCTTATTTCAACAAAAATGGCTGGCAAATTCCCTGAAAAGGTTCTTGTTGTTTTAAGGAAAGTTGGTAAAAAATATGCTGTACATGCAAGATACCATGGAAGTAAAGAAATAGAATTAGGAAAAATAATGGAAAGATGTGCAAAGAATTTGAACGGTGGTGGTGGTCATCCGCATGCGGCAGGAGCTACGATAAAAGTAAGGAATAAGGAAGTTTTTGAAAAAAGGCTTATAGAAGAATTAAGCCAAATTTTCTTGTAAAAAAACTAATTTTACCTTTAATAGAAAAAATAAACTTAATTTTGCTTTATTTTTTGACATCACCGGAAGTGAGGTTCCAAAACCTAGGTATATCTTAAAACCTTATTTTTAAAAGTGAGTAAAATGAGATGCTTACTTTGTAATTCAAAAAGGGTTTTGAGATTTATAGACGCATTTGGTGAAAAGAGAGTTTTTTGTAAATCTTGCGGAAGAAGTTTTCTCGAAAGCACAGTAATCAAATTTAAAAATCAAACAAGTTTACTAGAGTTCCATCCTGACACATACTCTAGAAAGTTTCTCCCAAATAAGGTAATGACATGGAAGTTTTAAAAAAAGTGGAAATTGAACTAGTCAAAGATAGAAAAACACTTAAATGGAGAGTAAATTGGGTCAGCAATAACAGAATTGGTGGGTTTCTTAAACCAGCTAATTTAGAGTTTCTTTAGAACCACAAAAAGATGGAATTTTTCGTAGGGGTCAAGCTCAACTTTATCCAAAATTTCAAAATGCTTTTCTAATTCTTGCAAGCATTCCTTATAAACTTCTTTTGGCGGTTTAGTTGAACTAATACTTTGAGATTTTATTGCTATTTCTGCAATACCATCTTGCTTTAGAAATTTCTCTGAATTTTTTACCAGTATCTTAATTTGATCAGGATCGGCAACGTCTTCATAAACTACATCTACTTTTTCAAGTATCAAATTTTCATAAGTTTCTGTTAATCTTGCGTCTGCAAGAATCGGTATGATATTTTGTCTGATTTCTGCCAGCTTCACCAAATCTCTTAATGGTCTTTCAGAAATCTCCACTGCATAAATGATTCCATCCTTACCCACGATATCACTTATATGACTAATTGTAGTTCCAGAGCCAGCTCCCAAGTAAAGAACCTTGCTCCCTTTTTTGAATGGAAAATATTTTATCCCTTTTTTTATCGCAGCACAAAGTTTGGAACGAAAAGGCACCCATTCCCTATATTCCTTTTCTTTAATTTTAATTAACTGCTCACCATAAACATTCCTTCCAGGAGTAAGGTTTGCTGTACAGATTTTATTACCAATAATATAGATACCTTCAAACTTATGGGACTTGACTTGCATTTTAAACCCTATTTTTCTTTAGAAATTTTTTTAATTTCTTCTTCCAAATCCTTTTTCAACTTATCTGCCTTGTATTCCTTTGAATAAAAGTCAATTTTTGCAGCCATACTTAGTTTTGCTGCTAGATGTCTTGCAACTTTTCCCCTTAGTTTTGCTGGGGCCTTTTGAACATAAGGATGCTGGAAAAGCAAACCATACTTTGGACTTTTGCCCTTTCCATGCAAAAACCTAAAAAGTGATTTCTCGCTCCCGAGAAGTTGAATCGTTGAAGAAGGCATTTTAGCAAGCTTTTCTAGACTTCCTGCTTTTGAAATAAACTTTGCTGTCAAGGTTGGAGTTGCAAGTTCTGAAAAGTTTGGTGCAATTTCTTTTAAAAGTTTTTCAAGATATTTTGAGAGCTCTTCTCTTACTTCGTACAATTTAAGAATCGCAATCGCAAATTCTTGAATCGGTTTTATGTCTTCGTCAGATAAATCCATCCCCATACTTTTATCCTTAAACTCAACTAAATCTTTCTCGTTTATTTTTTCTCTTGAACCAAAATCTCTTATCAGCTTCAAGTATTTTTCATGATTACTAATTATCCTATCCATTTCGGGAAAATGTAAAGAATACCATTCTCTTATTCTCTCAACAAAAATGTTTATTGTTTTATCCAGTTCTTCTATTGCTCCGTTCACTTGAACTACAAGCTTATCCTTGCTCAAAACTTTTTTTATCCTTATTTTGGTTAGTTCTGTGCTTACTCTTGATAAAAATTGGTTGAATTCTACTTGGTCTTTTACAAAACCTTTCTCTAAAGCTATTTTTCTTAAGTTTTCTTTGATAAAAGCCTCAGCTTTATTACCAGGCTCACTTTTAACCCCTGCTTTCCTAAGTATTTTGATATTTTTACAAGAAAAACAAACAAAGGTTGAAGGGGGCTTTATAGTTTGGGTTGGCCCTTTTCCTTTAGCTTTAACAACCTCTAAGGAAGCATTTTATTTCCTTTTAGGAATTTCTTTAATCTTTATATTCCTGTTAATTCTATTTTATTTTATCAAATGGTGAAAAGATGATTTGGTTAATATTAGCAATTGTCTTGATTGTTTTAATAGTCGCTGGTATTTGCGTCTATTATATAAACAAGATAATCGTTCTTTCGAACAGAATAGATAATGCATGGAGCCAAATAGATGTCCAGCTTAAGAAAAGAGCTGATTTAGTTCCAAACTTAGTTGAAACAGTCAAAGGTTATATGAAACATGAAAAAGATGCTATTAAAATGGTTACAGAGGCTAGAGAAAGAATGCTGGGAGCAACTAGCATGAAAGAAAGAGTAAAAGCGGAAGGAGAATTAACAAAAGCGTTAAAAACAATTTTTGCAATAGCTGAAAACTATCCAAAATTAAGGGCAAGCGAGAACTTTAGACTTTTGCAAGAGCAGCTTGAAGGGATTGAAAACAAGGTGGCTTATGCTAGGCAGTTCTATAATGATTCTGTTTTAAGGTTTAACAACACGATTTCTACAATTCCAGGAGTTTGGTTTGCTAAAATTATCGGTAAGGATAAACAAAGAGAATATTTTGAAATAGCAGAAGAAGAGAGAAAGCCAGTTAAAGTGGAATTCTAATGGAAAAAATAAGCTTTTATGACCAGATAGCAAAGAATAAAAGAAACTCTATTCTTTTAGCTGCTTTTGTTTTTTTCATTCTTTCATTGCTAATTTATGTTATAGGTGAAATTCTTGCCCCAGAATTTTCTCTAATTTTTCTAATATTTGCAATATTTTTTGTTCTTCTTTACACCTATGGAACCTATATGTATGGGGATAAAGTAGTTCTTGCTGCAACAAACGCAAAGCCGATTAAAGAAGATGATAAAAATTATTTGCATCTTATAAACACTGTTGAAGGCTTAAGCATAGCTGCCGGAATACCAAAGCCAAAAATTTATGTTATAGAAAGCGATGAAATAAACGCTTTTGCTACAGGAAGAAACCCAGAAAATGCCTCTATAGCAGTTACTACTGGTTTGCTTAAAAACTTGAAAAGGGATGAGATTGAAGGAGTAATAGGGCATGAAATTTCTCACATAAAAAATTATGATATAAGGTTTATGACTTTAGTAGCTGTAATGGTTGGGCTTGTTGCTATTTTAAGTCATTTGCTTTTAAGAAGTATGCGGTATGGCTCTAGAAGAGAGGAAAGGAAGGGTGGAAGTTTACTTATAATTATTGGATTAATATTGGCTTTAATTTCTCCGATTATAGTTAGACTAGTTCAGTTTGCTGTATCAAGAAGGAGAGAATTTTTAGCAGATGCAAGCTCAGTTGAGCTAACAAGATATCCAGAAGGCTTAGCCTCTGCCCTAGAAAAAATCATGAAGATAAATCAAGGAAAGATGAACGTTAGCGAAGCAGTTAGCCATTTATTCTTTACAGACCCCAACAGAAGTCCTTTAGATAAACTTTATGCAACTCATCCTCCTATAGAGGAAAGGATTAAAATATTAAGAAGTATGTGAGTTATTTTATGAAGAAGAATGAGCTAGTTTTGCTTCTTTCAAAAGAAAACTCTTATTTAGTCAACGTGAAAAAAAAGAAGTTTCATACAAAAGATGGAATTTTTAACTTAGAAGAACTTTTTAAAAAGAATTTTGGAGATAGAATAAAAACTCATCTAGGAAAAGAATTTTTGATTGTTAAACCAAGCATAGCAGACATACTTGAAAAAATTGAAAGGCTGCCACAAATAGTTATGCCAAAAGATGCTGCTCTAATTCTTTCTTATACTGGAATAAGGCAAGGGAGTTTAATAATTGATGCAGGAACTGGATCAGGCTTTTTAGCCTTATTTCTTGCAAGTTATGTTTACCCAGGGAAGGTTGTAACCTATGAAAACAATAAAAAATTTGCGAAAGTTGCGAGACAAAACATTAAATTCTCTGGTTTAGAAAACATTAAACTTAAGCAAAAGGATATAACAAAAGGAATAGATGAAAAAAATGTTGATCTAATAACTCTTGATATGAAAGATGCAGAAAAAGTTATAGAGCATGCTCATAAATCTTTAAAACCAGGAGGTTGGCTGGTTGTCTATTCTCCTTACATAGAACAAGTTACTTCTGTTGTTAGAAAAATGGAAGAGAAAGGTTTTTGTAATATAAAAACAGTTGAAAATATAGTAAGAGAATGGCAAGTTGAAAAATACACAAGACCAAAAACTCTTGGTTTATTGCACACAGGCTGGCTAACTTTTGGGAGGAAAGTGGAAAAATGAAAGAAAGAATAAAAGAAATGAGGGAAATTGAACCGGAATTGCCTGCAATAACTCCTGAGATGATAAGAACTACTTTTGAGGCTTTAGAAGCAAAAGGTATGGTTTTTTACACAGAATCTGGAGTTTATATTCCTACTGAAAGTGGTTGGAAACTTCTCATGGAAATTAAACCAGTAAAAGAGGAGATAATAGCTTACGGTCATCCAAACATTACTGCAACTCACAAAACAACTTTTGAGATAACAAAAGCTGAGGAAATAAAAAAAGATGCAGATTGTATAATAGGAGTAAGAGCGAATAAAGCATGCAAAGATTTGAGCAAAGAGTTGAAAGACGCTTTAAAAGAAGGGAAGAAAGTAGAAATAAAAATTCAGGTTGAAGGAATAGAAGATGTAATAATAGCTTATGGCTCGCCTGCTTTAAAATTAAGCAATGGAGAAGATATTGTTGTTAGAAAATCTGATTTTATTGATAATAGAACTTTAGCAATACTGGCAAACAAAGCAGCTTGTGACTTGAAAAAAGAGTTGATAGAAAAATTAAAAAATCCAAATGTTGAAATCAAAATAATTCTTGAAGTGAAATAATTCTAAAAAATTGATTGGGGTTGTAGTCTAACTTGGTTAGGACACCAGCCTCGGGTTTTATAGAGAACGCTGGTAATCTGGGTTCAAATCCCAGCAACCCCATCCTATTCTTAAAAATTTTCATAAGTGCATTTTAACTAACTTCTCAATTTCTTCTTCTGAAGGAACTTTGCCCTCAATTTTTATCTTACCATTAATAGCAATTGCAGGTGTCATCATTACCCCATATTCTATAATTTTTTCTAGGTCGTAAACATGCCCAACTTCTACTTCCATTCCAAGGTTTTTTACAACCTTTTTAACCACTTCTTCTGCAGCTATGCACTTTGGGCAACCTGTTCCTAGGATTTCTATTTTCATTCACATCCCCCCTTATGAGATTATAAACCCATAAATCAATCCAGAGATGGTACAAAATATTATTATTAAAATTGAATAAACTAACGTTCTCTTTGTTCCCATTATCTTTCTTACTACTAGTAAGCTTGGTAAAGATGTCACTGGGTCTGCAAGCAAATATGCAAGTAATGGTCCTCTTGCCATCCCTAAGTTCAAAAACATTCTTGCCATTGGCACCTCAACCAAAGTTGGGAAATACATGAAAACTCCAAACAAAACGCCAGCAAGATTTGCAAAAACTGTGTTACTTCCAACATAATTTGCAAGAATTTTTTCTGGCAAAAGGGCAGTGAGTACACCAGCTATAAAAACTCCAACTAAAAGAAGTGGAAATATTGTTTTGAAAAATTTGTAAGTTTCCACTAACCAGTTTTTAATTTCTTCCTTTTTAAACCAATACTTTACAACAATCAACAAAGAAGCAACTAATACAACCAACCCATAAACTCTTATGCCTTCGAACACTTTCCAAGCACCGACTATTAAAATTAAGAATAAAATGCCAAAGAAAATTAAAATTCTATTGTACTCTAACCTTTTTATGATTCTTTTGTGAAGTGGTAAACCATCTATACCATCCATTCTTCTTTGCTCTTCTATCAATTTGCTTACTAGCTCTTTGCTTTCTTCCTCTTCTTCTTTGAAGAAAGAGGATATAATAATTCCGATTATAACAGCAAATGATATAGACAACAATATTCTAGAGATTGCAAGATCCCAACCAATTATTGCTCCTGTATAAATTATGGCAAGAAGGTTTGTGGCAGGAGCAGTATATAGAAAAGCTATTGCTGGTCCTATACCAGCACCCTTTTTCTTTATTCCAGCAAACAAAGGTAAAATTGTGCAAGAACAAACAGCCAAAAGTAAACCAGCAACTACTGAAAGAGGGTAGGCTATATATTTTGGTGAATTTTTGCCAAGATATTTAAGAATTTTTTCTTTTGGTAATATAGTTGCCATAGCACCTGCGATAAAGAAAGCTGGCACCAAACAAGTTAAAACATGCGCCCCCAAGTAATCTAAAAGTGCATAAATACCTCCATTAATTGCTTTTAAAATTATGTCCTGAATCATTTGTCAACCTCTTTGACAATCTTTATCAAATCGATTATTTTTGGGTCTGCAAGCTTGTAGATTATCATCCTTCCTTCTTTTCTTTTTTTTACTATACCTGCGTTCTCTAAAACTCTTAAATGTTGTGAGACAGTCGGCTGAGCTTTTTTAGTAAGTGGAACAAATTCACATGCACAAATTTCTTTTTTTGTCAAAAGCTCTACTATTTTCAATCTTGTTTCATCTGAAAGTGCTTTAAAAATTTTTGCTCGCATTTTTAATATATTGATATATTCGAATATATAAATATATCGGAAAAAAGCTTTTTACAAATTTCAGTTCATAAAAATACAAATTTGAGATAAAATTCTAATTTATTCCTTTCCAATTTAGAAGTATGTTAGCAATTGAAATCGAGAATTTGTATAAAACGTTTAAAGGAAGTTTCTCACTTAGTAATGTTAATCTTGAAGTAGAAAAAGGGGAGTTTTTTGCTTTGCTTGGCCCAAACGGGTCAGGGAAAACAACTCTTATTCATACAATCTTGACAATCTTAATTCCTGATAGAGGAAGTGTAAGAATTCTCGGTAAAGACCCTTTTAAAGAAAAAGAAGTACTTCAGCTTGTGAATTATGTTCCTGCAGAAAAGCCTTCTTCCCATCTTAAGGTAAAAGATTTTCTAAATTGTTATGCAAGACTTTATGGAGCAAGCAGTAGAAGAGTAGAAAAACTCCTTAGAGACTTAAAAATCACTTACTTGAAGGAAAGTGAAGGGTGGATGCTTTCTACTGGTGAGGTTTCAAAAGTTGCATTAGCAAAGGCTTTGTTGAATGAACCAAAAATTTTAATTCTCGATGAACCAACTTTTGGTCTTGACCCAAAAACAAAAAAGGAAATTCATTCTTACCTTCAAAAACTGAACAAAAAAGGAACAACAATATTTTTTGCTAGTCATGATATGGTTGAAGTGGAGAGACTGGCAAAAAGAATTGCTTTTATAAAAAATGGAAAAATTTTGAACGTTGAAGAAAAGAATAAAATCTTGAGAAAATTTAAGAGCTTGGAAAATTATTGGTTGAGGTTGGGAAGATGAAACTTTCAAGGATAAAGGCATTAGTTTACAGAGATTATTTAATTTTTATCAAGTCAAGATGGAGATGGCTTGAACTCTTTTATTTCCCGATAACTTCAATTATAATTTGGGGTTTCTTCGCTATTTGGACCGGAGAATTTGCAAGCGAAGCAGGAAAACTTGCTTTAGTTATCAACGTTTTCTGGAGCTATGCCTATATTGTTCAGTCAACTATCAATTTAAGTATAAATGAAGATGCTTGGCATAGTGAAGCTCATCACGTTTTTATTACAGGAATAGGAAAATGGGAATACTTGCTTGGAAGAATAATTTTCAGTTTATTGATTTCATCACTAAACCTAGTCTTTATGCTTTTAGTTGTCCACTTATTTTTCTTTAATATTGCCAGCATTATTTTACAAATGTCTGTCCTCTTTACCTTAACAGCATTTACTTCAGTAGTGCTTGCAATTTTTATAGCAGGCTTATACTTCATCCTAGGAAGAGATTATGCTTGGCTTGCTTGGGCAAGTCTTCAGTTCTTCATTCTTTTCTCTTTTCCTCTCTCACCGCTTGAAATTTTGCCTTATCAACTTCAAGTTGTTGCAAGAGCTATGCCATATGGAAATCTTTTCCAAGGTGTAAGAAATATTTTGCTTGGCAAACATTTCTTGCAAGAAGTTAACCTTTCTATTCTTGTAGCATTTTCCTACTTGATCATCAGCATTTTTCTCTACAAATTTGGTTTCGATTATTCAAGAAAAAGTGGAAAATTTGCAAAGATGTTTTAGCCCTTTCTTAAAGCAAACCTTGTTTCCATTTCTTCAATTTTCCTTCTTTCCTCACTCAAAATCTTTTCCTGTTTTTCTACAATTTTTAAAATTTCTTTTGGCGCATTTTCCATTTCTAGAATTTTTTTCAAAAATTTGTTGAAAGTATACGGAGAATCAAAAGAATTTGGAACCCAAACTATCTTTCCTTTTTCGTCTCTTCCAAGGTTTATTAGTCTATACTTTTCATTCAAAACATAAGCATGCTGCCTCTTTGTGAAATCAAGGGTTTCATGCAACAATCCTTGATTATTAGCTACAAGGAAAAATGTTTCGTACAAACCTTTCTTTTCAAGAACTTCGGTTAGAAAAGAAAATAACGAATAAGATTCTTCTAAGCTATAGAGATATGGGAAAATTCCAAAAGCTTTTTTCCAAGTTGACAAAGTATTTTCAACCATTAACTTATAAAGTAGCTTGTTTCTTTCCTCTAAAAGTTTCTGAGGAACTTCTTTCTTTTCAACCTGAGAAATAATGTTTTCTAAAGACTTATATTCTCCTGTTAGCTTTAATTCAGAGAACAAACTTTCGGAAAGTTCGCTAATAATTCTTGGGGGTTTTCTTCTTGCTAAGATTGAACATTCTTCTGGAGTTAGAATTAAAAAAGGGCCTTCCTTTATTTTCTCAAACTTTCTATAATTTCCACTTCTCAAATCATCTTCTGTTAAAAATGGATAATCTTTTTCTACTATAAGATAACTCTTCCCTCTTATACTTACCACCTTTCAATTTCCCAAAAAAAGAAAAAGGTCATCCTTTATTTAAAGGAAAGACTAGAAATATTTAAACTTTTCTCTTACTTCTAATTGCTTAAAGTTTTAGACTTTCCAAAGACCATGAACGTTACAGTATTCTCTTGCTTCAACCTTTTCTGCTTTTATTTCAAATTCTGCTTCTGGTTTATCTCCTGGTTTCAAGAATTTCCTGCAATAATTACCATCAGCTATTACTTCTATCCATTCTATGTAATGAGCTTTTTCCATAGGATGAGGCACTGAACCAACTTTAACCTTTATTCCTTTTTTTGTTCTTTCTATCACTGGAACGTGCTTTTCTTTTCCTTCATCCTCTATTTTTTCTTCAAGCAGTTCCATTGGTTGACCACAACAAACTAGTTGGCCAACTCCTGGAGTTAAAACTTCAACTATATTTCCACAAACATTACATCTGTATATTTGCTTTTGCTTTGTCATTTTCTCAATACTCCTCGCATTTAATTTGATAAAAGCTTTTTTCATGGTCACAAGATGGGCATCTCTCTGGAGGCTCTTTTCCGAAATGAATATAGCCACATTCTCTGCAAACCCACCAAACCTCTTTTTCTTTCTTGAATATCGTTCCTGCCTCAACCTCTTTCAAGATTTTCTTGTATCTTTCTTCATGATGCTTTTCTGCTATTGCTATAGCTCTTAATCTCTTAGCAATCTCAGGAAAACCTTCTTTTTCAGCAACATCCGCAAACTCAGGGTACATTTTTGTATACTCGTAATTTTCACCTTTGATTGCTGCTTTCAAGTTTTCTGCTGTAGTTCCAAAAGTTGTTGGAACGCTAGCTTCAATTTTTATTTCTTCAAGTTTTTCTTTTGCTTTCTTCTTTAGCTCATTTATCAGCTTGAACAACCAACTTGCATGCTCCCTCTCATTCTCTGCTGTGATTAGGAAAATTTCTGCAATTTGCTCAAAACCTTCTTTCTTCGCAACTTTTGAATAAAAAGTGTAGCGATTCCTTGCTTGGCTTTCACCAACAAAAGCTTTTGCAAGATTTTCAATTGTTTTTTTCATAATCTCACAAACTTTTTTAAATTTAAGAGGCTTTAAAGGTTTTTGGTATGTTAGACGTCTAACATTCAAAAAAGTGTTTTCTGCTTTTCCTCTTTTTTCTTACCTTCCAGTTGTTCCTTAATCGAAAGCGCAACCTTTGGCCCAACTATTCTTCCTAAACTTTCAACAGGAATTTCTCTTAGTTTCTGGAGTGAAGTTAATCCTGAAGAGAAAAGTCTTCTTGCTCTGACTCTTCCTATTCCTTTAATTCTAACCAAAGGAATTAACTCTTCCTTAACTCCATACTCGAGCCTTACTCTAAGTTTTCTTATGTGTTTTAAAAGCTCTTTATAACCTAAAAGTAAAGCAAGTTCTTGCAAAGAATAAACAAGCCAGTCAGCTATTTGCCTTCTTCCATAAAATTCACCAGGTGCAACCTTGAACTTCACAAGAATCTCATCTTCTGTTGCTTCGTTTATCCAAGCTTCGAACATTAAAGCAGTCTTTACACTTCTTAAAAAATCGTCAAACTCTAAATCCCACTCCTTAGGAATCTCTTCCAAGAAAAGATTTTCTCTTTCTGCTATTTTTTCATTTATTTCAGAAAATTCACCTGTTCTTATGCTAAGCAGAGGTTTCATCTCTATAGTATTGCAAATTAATTGTAAGAAGCTGAAAGGTTGAACTTCAACTTTACTTGCTTTACTTAAGGATTGAATAAAATTGTGAGCAGTTAAAGGGTCTATATAAAGTTCTGAAACTCTTTTTCCAATTCGAGTTGCGTAAATTTTATCCCCTTCTTTTTTAATGAATTTCCACCTCTTAAGCGTTTCCAAAATCTCTAAAATCTTCTCTTCTATAAGAGAAATATTGCCATACTGAAAGGCAAAAAAAGTTTTTGAGAAAAAATCAAGTAACGACTTTTCTGACTTACAAAATTCATTCGCGATTAAAGCTAAAGTATGCATTCTTAGAGCAGGCTCTGCAGCAAGCTTTGATTGAATTTCTTCTGGTTCACCCATTATAAAATGGTCTATAAGCTCTTCTGTCTCCTCTTCTGTTTTTGCTATTAAAACTGCTTCGCCAAAAGGTGACCATTCAGGTCTTCCTGCCCTTCCCTTCATCTGGTGGTAATCCAAAACAGGAATGTAAACAGCTCCAAAACCAGGATAATAACGCTTAGCATCACGAATAACAACTCTGTCAGCAGGAAAGGAAACACCCATAGCTAAAGTAGGGGTGCAACAAATCACTTTTATTAATCCTTTCTTAAAATTTTCCTCTATTAACCTTTTCTGAAGTCCTAACAAACCAGCATGATGAAAAGCAACCCCACTTTTAATGTATTTACCCAATTTCTTGCATTGCTTTGTTGGAGTTTCAAGAACATTCAAAACTTTTTCAGAAAGTTCCTCCAAATCCCTTAACTCATTTTTCTTCAAGAAGGTTTTAACTATACCACAAACCTTTTCTGCTAAACTTTCAGCCTTTCTTCTTGTCGAAACAAAGAAAAATATTTGCCAATTTTGTTTTAAAGTGTTTTCAACTATAGCCTCTTCCTGACTAAAATTTTTGTTTAACTCATAACCTTCCTTTTCTAAAAATTTTATTTTATGATTATAACAAACTCCTTCATAAAGTTTTACAGGCCTAAAATCACTTTTAATTAAAGTTGCATCAAGCCATTCGGCTATTTCTTCAGCATTTTTAATCGAAGCACTTAAGCCTAAAAATTGTGCTTCTGGAACAATTTCCCTTAACTTTGTCAGCAAAATTTCAAAAGTTGGGCCACGGGAAGCATCTTGCAAAAGATGGATTTCATCAGCAACTATTAAACTTATTTCTGAAATCCAATCTGATCCATGCCTTATTAAACTATCAAGTTTTTCTGAAGTTACGACTATTACATCATAATCCCTAAGCCAAGGGTCTACTTCGTCCAAATCACCCACCGAAATTGCAACTTTATATTTCCCAGAAAAAAATTCTCTAAAGAGATCAAACTTTTCATTAGCTAAAGATACTAACGGAACTATGTAAACAACTTTACCCTTTTCTTCTGAAAGTTTTTTAATAGAAGCAAGAATCGCAACCAAAGTTTTTCCAGCAGCAGTTGGAACAGAAAGAATTAAATTTTCGCCTTCAAACAAACCTTTTTTTATAGCTTCTTCTTGAGGTGGGTAAAGATTTTTTATGCCTAGCTCCTTCATTTTGTTTAGGTAGAAATCTTCTATTCCAAATTCTTTCAACTCTTGTACATCCATTTAACCACTCAACTAATTAAAGTAATTTAAGAAAATAAATAATTCTATGTGAAATTATGAAAGAAAAACAAATATGTTTGGGCTTAGAAGGAACAGCTCATACCTTCGGAGTCGGAATTGTTGATGAAAATGGAAATATTTTAGCTGATGAAAGAGATGTTTATATTCCAAAACCAGGAAAAGGTATAGTTCCAAATGAGGCAAAAGAACATCATGAAAAAATTGCAGAAAAAATTTTAGAAAAAGCATTGGAAAATACAAGCTTAACTTTAAACGATATTAGTTTAATCGCTTATTCTGCAGGCCCAGGTCTTCCTCCTCCTTTAACTTTCACTGCAAACTTTGCTATTAAACTTTCAAAAGATTTTAAGAAACCAATTATTCAAGTTAATCATTGTTGCGGCCACATAGAAATTGGAAAACTTCAAACAAATACAAAAGATCCTTTAGTAGTTTATCTGAGCGGAGGTAATACGCAGTTAATCGCATACGTCGAAAAAAGATACAGAATTTTTGGAGAAGCGATGGACGTGCCACTTGGTAATTGTCTTGATGTAGTTGCAAGAGAAATGGGTTTACCTATGCCTGGTGGCCCTCAAATAGAAAAACTTGCAGAAAAAGGAAAATATGTTGAATTGCCTTATACAGTAAAGGGTATGGATGTTTCCTTTTCTGGTATAGAAACTGCAGCCATTAACCTGTTAAAGAAGGGGGTTCCAAAAGAAGATATAGCTTATTCTCTTCAAGAAACTTGTTTCGCAATGCTTACAGAAGTTGCAGAACGTGCGCTTGCTCACACAGAAAAAAATGAAGTTTTATTAGTTGGAGGGGTTGCTGCAAACAAACGTTTACAAGAAATGATGAAAGTTATGTGTAAAGAAAGAAATGCAAAAATGTATGTTGTTCCTACAAAATACTCAGGAGATAATGGTGTTCAAATAGCTTGGGTTGGTTTATTAGCTTATAAATCTGGCTGGAAACCAAACTTTAAGGATAAAATTAAACCAAAATGGAGAATAGACGAAGTTGAGGTCACTTGGCTTTAAGTTGAAATTAAATTAGTTCACTTTCTGAAACTATGACAAAATCTCCTACTGATTTTACTGCGCTAAATGGGATCAAGATCCTTCCTTTCTCATCTGTTTTGAGGTTCATTTCTGTGAGATATTTTGTTGGTTCATCGACTATAAGATTAAGCAGTTCGCCACTTTCTGTGACAAAATCAACATTAGCCACAACTCCAAACTTTCTCCCTGTTTCTTCGCTTACTACATTCTTTCCTATAATATCTGCAGCCCTTACTTTCACTTCCTCTGCCATCATTTATCACCTTATAAAAATATGGTAATTATTATTTTTATTCTTTCATAATAGATAAAAATTATGGTCAGATGCTTTATCGGGATTCTTACTCCGGAAGAATTGAATGAAAATATAGAAAAAGTAATAGAAGAAGTGAAAAAACTGCCTTTAAAATGTAAGTTTGTTGAAAAAAGAAACTTTCACGTTTGTTTATCATTTTTGGGCGAAGTTAAAGAGGAGGAAATTGAAAGCATTCGCAAAAACTTAGATTCTATCGCTTTAGGGTTCAAACCTTTCGATGTTTTTATCAAAGGAATTAAACTTATACCTAGCGAGAAATTTTTGAGAGTTATCGCTTTGGATGTTATAGATGAGTCAAGAAGAATCGAGACTTTGAGAAAGGAAATCGTAAGAATTATAGGCGGGGACTCTAAACCTCCTCATATCACTCTTTGTAGAGTGAAAAACATAGAGAAAAAGGGTTTCGCCCTTAAAAAATTGGAAGAAATGAAAAACATAGAAATAGGAAAGATGAAAATAGAAAAAATACAGCTAATAAAAAGTGAATTAAGTAGGGAAGGCCCGTTTTATTCTGTTATTCATGAAAGCAAATTATTGAGTGAATTCTATTAACTCTTTTGTCTTAACCTCTGGTTTATATTGCTCTACAGAAATTCTTTCTCTCAAAGCTTTAAAAATTTCTTTTTTTGTCAGCTCTTCCACTTCTTTACCCTCTGGTGCTCTTGCTATGTAATCTATTTCCCCTAGACTGAGAAGTTCCTTTACTATTAGCTCCCCTCCTCTATCACCATCTACAAACAAAGTTGTAAGTTTTTCTTTTGTCAAATCAATTATCGTTTTTGGTATCGTTGCTCCTCCTATAGCTATAACGTTTTTTATTCCATTCTTCAAAAGGTTGATTACATCTGCTCTTCCTTCAACTATTATTATTTCGTCTGAATTTTGAATTTCAGGGCCAGAAGGTAAACCTTGATATTCGCATATTTGAGCAACTCTCACGTTTTCCCTTATTATCTCAGTTATTTTTGATGTCGAAGGAATTTCCTCGCTCAAAAGTTTTTGCAGAATATCGTTTGCTCTTTTAAGCACATAATCTCTTTTAACATTTCTTACATCTTTTACAGACTTTACTTTTACTTTTGAATTGCAAGGCCCGATTCTTTCTATAGTCTCAAAAGAAGCTGCTATCAAGGCTGTTTCTGAGCTATCAAGACTTGAAGGAACAAAAAATTTTCCTATAGTTTTTCCATCGTCTGTATTGTTTAGCTCAACATCTATTCTTCCGATTCTTCCACTTCTTTGCAATTCCCTCAAATCAAGGTCTTGGCCAAGTAAGCCTTCAGTCTGGCCGAATATAGCTCCTATGACGTCTGGCCTTTCCACCATTCCGTCGCAAGAGAATTCTACTTCTATTAAATATTTTATCGTAGATTGAGCAAGTTTCCCCATAGTAATCATCTCCCATAAATTTTGTTAAAGAGTTTATTTCCTCAATTTTTTTGATTTTAAAAGTTGATTTTATCTTATTCCTTAAGAAGAAATGAACTTTTATTCTATGTGAAGAAAGAATTTTGTTTAACTGAGAAAAAATTTTCTTCCCCTCTTCATCAAAATCTGTTAGAATGGCAACAGATTTGTAACTGCTAACTTCTTCAAAAACTTTCTCGAGGGGTTTGCCTGAAATTTTGATAATTTTTTTAAACCCAAGTTTTCTTAAGGCTTTCTCGTCCTTCCTACCCTCAACTATTATCGGTACTTCACAAAAATTCCTAACTTCTTTTTGAATTTCTCTAATTTGATCAGTAAACATAATTACCTTTAATATTCACTTTCAGCTTCATCCTTACAATCTTCACACAACCATTTATCATTGACTTCAGTTAAATGCTCGCTATAATTACCACAATTTTCGCAAATTCCAGAAGTAAAAGTTTCTTTTATCTCAAAAGGTTCTTCTCTCATCCTAATTCTATACTCAAGCAAGTCTAACATTTCTGGTGACGTTCTTGCTATGTCCGTGAGCGAAAGCAACCCAACCACTTTTCCACCTTCAACAACAGGCAATCTTTTTATATTACTTCTTTTCATCTTTCTGCTTGCTTCTATAATATTCTCGTTCGGGTTTATGGTAACAAGGGGTTTTGACATTATATCTTTTACTTTTACTTCTGAAGGCTTTAAGTTCTTCGCAACAACCTTTCTTATCAAATCACTATCTGTCAATATACCAACAGGTTTATCTTTCTTTACAACTACTAAAGCTCCTTTTCTTTTCTTTTTCATCAATTCTCCTGCTACTCTTGCAGATTTGTTTTCCTCTACAACTACAACAGGCTTGCTCATTATGTCTTTTACTAGCACTGGCATAAGACCCCCTAAATATTATTAGCTTATCTTATTTTAATGTTTTGCCAAAAAAGTTTCTATTTCCTCACCTTCTTTTAAACTAATTTTTTGTTTTGGTTTTGTAATTCTTATCTTCCCATAACCAAAGTCAATAACTAAATAAAAAGGAAACCCTTCAAATTTTTTTGAAGAATAGCCATAATAATAAAAAGTATCTTTAGTTGTTGATTTAACTTGGAGTAAAATGCACTTTTTATTTTTTATGCAGATCAAATCTGCTTCACCAAGACTTGCTCCTGCTCTAACTACTCTCCAACCATACTTTTCAAAGAGTTTTCTTATCTTTCTTTCTACTCTATAACCCTTTTTCTTAGTTAGCACCATCATTTATTTTTATAAATGCTTTAAATATATTGAATTTAATGAGAGTTTTAGCTGCTAGTGATATACACAACGATGTTGAAAATATCATTAGTTATATAGATAAAATTTCGATGATAAACTTTGATGTAATAATCCTTATAGGTGACTTCACAGATTATAACATACCAAAAGGTTTTACTCCGCAAGACATTGCAGAATTAATAATTGAAGAATTCAAAACTTTTAAAAAACCTATTCTTGCAGTGCCAGGAAATTTTGATAAAGAGCTTATAGAAGTTTTTGAAAAAAAAGGTATAAACCTTCATGGTGAAGGGAAAATAATAGATGATGTTGGATTTTACGGTTTTGGCGGGGCAAGAACTCCTTTTAACACTTCTTTAGAACCAAGTGAAGAAGAAATAAAAGCTGGGTTGAAAAAAGGTTATGAAAAAGTAAAGGATTGTAAGTTCAAAATTCAGGTCACACACATGCCACCGTTTAACACAAAGGTTGATGTTGCTTACACAGGCGCGCATATTGGCTCAGAAGTTGTGAGAGAATTTATAGAAAATTTCAAGCCAAACGTTAGTGTTTGCGCTCATGTTCATGAAGCAAAAGGTTTAGACGAAATCGGGCTAACAAAAATAATAAATTGTGGTAGATTTCCTGAAGGTTATTGTGGAATTATTGATATAGACGATAAAGGAATAGACGTGAAAGTAATCAATCTAATATAAATTCTTTAATAGCGAAATGTATTTATTAATCCAAGAAAAAATTTAATGCACCTTTATTTGGCGAAAAGAGAAAGTGGGATAAGAATGAATAGTGCAGATTCTTTTATAAACATTTCTGTAGAAGACAATATAGAAGTTAAGGATGAATTTCTAAATTTAATTGAACGTTTAGACTTCATAGACATACAAATTCTAAGAAAGTTTTACATGACAGGAAAAGAGTTTCCAAACGACACTCAGCCTTATTGTTTCCCACTTCTTTATAGTGAATTAAAAAATACTCACCACTTCAAAATAGGAATTGAAGCTCTAAGAAAAAGACTTAGTAAGCTTGTTAATATGGGTTTTCTAGTAAAAGTGAAACATTCGAACCCAACTAGTTATGAACCTGTTAGTGGTAAAGAAAACTTTGTTCGAGGTATTATTTTAAAATTCTTCATGGTTAATGGTCTAATGAAATTTTTATAAACATTCAAAATAATTTTTGAGTAAGTTTATTATTTTATTATAATTTTTTAAAATTATTCAATTATAATTATATTTTTTATGAACTTTCGGAAAATAATTATGAAGTTTCAGATATTTTTTATGAACTTTCAAATAATTTTTGAAAACTTTCAGAAGTTTAATATGAGAATTAATAAAATAACCTAAAACAATTTAATTAACAGCTATTCATACTTAATTTAGAAAACTCATAAAAATTTGTTAAAAGTGATAAAATGAAAAGAGGAAGACCAAGCAAAAGATTTGAGATTCAAAACCTTATCCTTGAAGTTCTTAAGGAGTTAAAAACACCTGTTTCAATAAATGCAATTCGTGGTATGATTAGCAAAAAAATTGGGAAGGAAATTAGCTGGAATACTGTTGATAAATACCTAGAAGAATTAGTTAAAATAGATAAAGTTGAAGCAATTCCAACACCCCATTCAAAAGAAAATGGTAAGAAAGGGCTTACAGTTTATATACTAAAAAAATAATTATTCTATGAGTTCTATGAAAAAGACTGAAATCATAAAAGAATTTATTAAAAATGGTTTCCAACTTGACCCAAGGGCTTTAGATTATTTGGTTGAAAGAGGAAATGTAAAATATTTTTTAGAGGAATTGAAAAAATTACCAAGTTGTCCTTTAACAGTAACAGTAGACATTCTAAAAGAAGTAGAGAAGAAATTGGTTTATGAAGTTGAAATATTAAAAACTCCTGAAAAAAACCAAAAATTATCTTCCATTTCAGATTTTACAAACTTCTTTTCCTCAAGATACGAAGAATTGAGAAAATTATTAGCAAAACATCTAGACCTTGTGAATTTGATTTCAATAAATAGAATATCACCAAAAACAAGGAAGTTTTCCTTAATTGTTATGGTAAGAGAAAAAAATGAAGATGAAAGAAGCTTGGTTGTTGAGGATTTTACCGGCGAGCAAACAATTTTTTTTGAAGATACAGAAGATTTCAAACTTATTCTTGAGGATGAGGTTTTAGGAATAGTTTGTGAGAAAGAGGGCGAAAGAGTCTTTGCCAAAAAAATTGTTCTTCCAGAAATTCCTTTGAAAAAAGAGATAAGTAAAACGAACGATGATGTGTTTTGTTTTTTTGTTTCTGATTTCCATATGGAAGATAAGAATTTCAATAAAAAGAGTTTTGAAAAATTTTTGGATTGGATCAACAATTCAGAGTATAAAAAACTTTATGTTTTTATTCTTGGCGACATCTCTTCAAGAATTGAAGATGTAGAAAATCTTTTCAAAAACTTGCCCAAAAATTACTATTACGTTTGGTTAAAGGGTGAAGTAGACCCAGAAATCGAAACTGAAAAAATTTTTGTTAAAAGTCCATGCTTCCTAAGATTAGAAAAGTCTTTAAACTTTTTAATGCTTCATTCAGCTATAGCATTTCCATCTTCTTGGTCTTCTTTAGCGCCAAACAAAATTCTTCTGAATTTTCTAAAGAAAAGGCAGCTTCCAAGTTCAACCAAAGAAATTTACGTTAAAGATCCGTATATTATAGATATAATTCCTGATTTCATGGTTTCTGGCCATTTTCATATGCCATCCTTTTTAAATTATAAAGGGACTACAATTCTTACGACAGGAAGTTTTATAACAGAGCCTGTTTTCTGGTTAGCAAACCTTAGAACAAGAGAAACTATTAAAATAGATTTTGCTTAATTAAAGAATATGGAAACAATTTTTCAGGTCATAGATTGTGATTACATTCCTTTAAATAATAAACCAATAGTAAGAGTTTTTGGCAAAACAAAAGAAGGAAAAACAGTTTGTGCTTTTTATGATAAGTTTTTGCCGTATTTTTACATTCTTCCGAAAAAAGGTTGTGATGATGAAATCGTTCAATTTCTAAAGAAAAACTATAGTTCCTTATTGGTTGAGATAAAAGAAGAAGAAAAATTTTTACCAATAGGGTTTAGAAAAAACAAAACAAGAATGCTAAAGATAACACTTAACGACCCTTCTAGAGTTCCAGAAATTAGGGAAGAGTTGAACAAAAAAGAGTTTGTTGATAAAATTTTTGAAGCAGACATACTTTTCAAGTACAGGTTTATGGCAGATTTTAACATTTCTGGTATGGGTTGGGTTAAAGTCGAAGGAGTTACTACAAACACTCTTGTAGTAAAGGCAGATAAAATAATAAATGCAAGAACTTTTGAGCAAGTTGAAGAAAGTTCAAACATCAATTTTAAGTACTTGGGTTTAGACATAGAGGTTGCCCCAGGGAAAGAAGGGGCGCCAGACCCTCTTAAAGACCCAATTATAATAATAAGCCTTTCTTTTTTTCCAGCTTATGAAAATTATAGCACATTAGTTCTTGTTTCAAAACCAGTAAAAAAGTTTGACAAAGATGTTTTGGTTTTTAAGAACGAAGGTGAAATGCTAGAAGAGTTTGTTGAAATAGTGAAAAATTTTGACCCAGATATAATAGTTGGTTATAACATAAACAACTTTGATTTGCCATACATTCTTGAAAGATTGAGAGCGAATAAAATTCCAAGAATACTTGGAAGATGTCAACAAAAGCAAACAGTTTCTAAGAAAGTTGGTTTGAGGTATAGAAACTCGATATTTGGAAGAATAGTTGTTGATGTTTATGAACTTGTTAAGGAATCTGTTGAAAAAGGTTTGGTAAGACTAAAAAGGTATGGCTTAGGGGATGTTGCTAAAGAGCTTTTGAATGAGAATAAGATTGATATAACCCATAGCGAGATTGTTAAATTCTGGAATGGGTCAGAAGAGGAAAAGTTTAAGCTTATAAATTATGCGAGGAAGGATGCTGAGCTTGCTTTAAAACTTTTGTTAGAAAAAGATATGCTAAGCAAGTTTATAGAACTTTCAAAAGTTTCTGGCCTTCTTTTGCAAGATGTTTTAGATAGTAGAGAGAGTGCAAGAGTTGAAAATTTATTGCTAAGAGAGTTCAACAAAAGGGACTTTGTAATTCCAGTAAAGCCTTCTTCTTCTGAAGTCTTTTCAAGGATGGAGGAAAGGGAAGCAAAAGGTTTGAAAGGGGCTTTGGTCCTTGAACCAAAAGTTGGGCTTCACACAGATTGTGTAGCTTACTTGGACTTTCGTTCCATGTATCCTTCCATCTTCATTTCTTATAACATTTGTCCTACCACTTTGATTATTGAAGAAGATGAGAACAAAAAAATAGAAACTCCATCAAAGGCCTGCTTTGTTAAACCAGAAGTTAGGGAAGGGATAATACCAAAGATTCTTAAATTTTTGATAGAAGAAAGAGATAGGGTTAAAAAGGAAATGCAAAAAATTAAGGATGAAAATCAAAAGAAGGTTTTGGACTCGAAGCAATATGCCTTGAAGATAATGTCTAACGCTTTTTACGGTTATACTGGCTATCCTAGAGCAAGACTTTACGTTCTTGAAATTGCAAACGCAATAACAAGCTGCGGAAGATTTCTTATTGAAAAGACAAAAAAAATTGTTGAAAGCAAGAAAGGTTTTGAGGTTGTTTATGGTGATACAGATTCTGTAATGGTTAGACTTAAGACTAAAGATTTGGAAGAAGCTTCAAAAATTAGCGAAGAGCTTGTTGATTTTGTTAATAAAGAGCTTGAAGGTATAGTTAAGATGAAGGTTGAAGGAATTTTCAAAACTTTGCTAGTTCTTACAAAGAAAAGATATGCAGGATGGAATTTTGAAAAGTTAGATAGTATTTGGAAAGAAAAAATAGTGATGAAAGGAATAGAGACTGTTAGAAGGGATTGGTGTGATTTAGTTTCAAAAACTCTTTACCAAGTTATTGATATAATCTTGAAAGAGCAAAACCCAAAAAAAGCTTTAAAATATGTTAGAGAAATTCTGACGAAATTGAACAAGAGTGAAATTCCTATAGAAGACCTTGTAATAACAAAAGGAATTACAAAATCTTTGAAAGAATACAAAGGAGTTCAGCCTCATGTTGAGCTTGTTAAAAAGTTGAGAAAAAGATCACCAGGAGGAGCTCCTGGTATTGGTGATAGAATTGGCTATGTTATAATTCAAGGTGCGCAAATGCTTTCAGAAAGGGCGGAAGACCCTGAATACGTTAAGGTTCATAACTTAAAAATTGATTCTAAGTATTACATAGAAAGTCAGCTTTTGCCTCCTCTAGAAAGAGTTTTTGATGCTTTAGGAGTAAAGAAATCTGAGCTATTAAGTTTTGGGAAGCTTCTTTCAATTGCTGAAGCTTTTAATCACAAAAAACAAGAAGAAGTTTTAGCAGATTTTGATGGGTTCATTTGCAATAAATGCAACAAAACTTTCAGAAGGGTTCCATTAATAGGTAAATGTTCTGTTTGTGGTGGAGAACTTCTATTTTATCTTGGTGAAAGCAGGGCAAGGTACGTGAAATTATGAACTTCGCTGAATTAGACTTAGAAATCGTAAAACTTTTTAACAGTAATTTTTTTATTTTTCTAGCATATCTTTCAATTTTCATGATCTATTCAGTTTATATCTATCTAATCTATGTTGCTTATGACTTGTTTAAATCAAAAAAATACAAAAAACTTTTCCATCTTTTTGTTGTTGCTATAGTAGGTTATCTTTTTGTTGTTTCTCTAAAGTATTTGGTTGGAAGAGAAAGACCTTATGAAGTAGACCCAGAAATAAATGTTGTCTTCAAGAAAACAGACCCATCATTTCCTTCTTCTCATGCTTTTATCGCTTATCTTTCTTTCTACTTTATTCCAGAAAATTTTCCAAATTGGCTCAAGAAACTTTCAATGATTTATTTACTTATTCTTATTCCTCTATCCTCTCTTTATTCAGGAGTTCATTTCCCTTCAGATTTAATTGTAGGTGCTCTTTTAGGTTTAATCTTTCCAAAAATTCTAACAGAAAAAACTTCCTCAAAAATTTTGGAAAGAATTTTTAAGTAGATTTTCTTGCTGTTTCATCGTATATAGGAACTAGCAAAAGAAAGCCAAATAAAAACCCAAAAAGTGAAGATAAGCCAAAAGTTTTGAGTTGGGTAAAGAGAAGAGTAAAAGCTAAAATTGCAACTATAATGTTGAGGAGAGTAGAGATGCTAATTATTTTTTTGAGTTTGTAGCTTAAGCTTAACTCTTTTTTCTTAACTCTTTTTTCAAGAACCAAAACAAATTGGAAAGCAGTTAAAGAAGCTATTGCCAAAATTCCAAAAATTGTACTCACGTTTATTAACCAACTGTTTTCAATGAAGTACTGAGAAATTGCTACGGTTCCAAAAATTAGAAAAGTTTGAACTAACAAGAGAATTGAAAGTAAAGCAGAAAGCTTGCTTTTTTTGTATCTCAAAAATGTTAAGGAAGCAAAAAGAATTTCAAGTGAAGCAAAAGCTAAAATCGAATAAACTCCAAACATTTCATAAGTTGGCTTAAGTTCTTCTGTTTTTATTAGCTTAACAGGTTCAAGGTTTTCTGTTCTGATAGAAGCTTCTAATTTGTTTTTATCTAAAGTTGCTGCTTTTTCATTTTCTCTAAAACCAAGAATAGAGATTGAGGTTATTTTTCTTCCAACCATGCTAAAAGGAATGGCTAAATTGCTCATCTCCTTTTTATCAAGGTAATAAATAAGTCTTCCGTTCAAAACAATCGTTCCTACTTCTGCTGTTGTTGGCATTCTATCGATAACTTTCGAAAACCTTTCAGAGGCTTCTTCAGAAATTTCAATCGGAATGTTAAATTCATAAGTTCTAAAAGAAGGTTCATACTTAACAAAACTATAAGTTGAAACTTGTTTAATATCTTTTTCTGTAAATATCAAGGCTTCAAGATAGACGCTAGAATTTGTTATGTTTTTGACTTCAAACTCTATTGAGTTAAGGATAAAACTTTCATTCTGTTTATAATAGCTTTCATTAACCTTTATTTTTTCATCTTCAAGAATTATCGTGTAATCTTCTGAACCAACAGGAATTTTTCCTGTGTTATTTTTTAGTTTAACTTCTTCTATAATTTTTGCTTCAAACTCACCTTTTATAAGCAACGGCTCAAGCTTTTCATCTTTCAAAGTAACAACTTTTATTGTTTTATCAGAAATCGAAACACTTGCTTCAGGAATTTTAAAAACTTCTATTCTTTTTTCAAGAATTTCTTTCACTTTTTTTAAGTCTTGAGAAGAAGTGAAAGTTGAAATTTTTCCTCCAGCCAAATCAATCCCAAATTTTAACCCTTTTCTTTCAATATTACCTACTGTCATTCCAAGATAGCTATCGTTTAAAGCTATACAACCTCCTGGCATGTTGTTTATAACCATACTTACATATTCTCCCTGCTTCACGTTCTTAACATAATTTTGAAAATCTTCCTCGCTTGAAATTCTCATACCTCGCATCTCTGTTATTATTTTTCCTTCACTTACTCCTTCACATTTGTTATTTTCATCTAAAGAAACGATGATAACTCCTGTTGGCCTAAAAAGGAAAAATGAAGCTAAAAAATAGGAAGAAATAGCTATCAAAATTAAAAGAATTATTATTCTTGGGTTTCTTATCATAAAATCAACTTTAGATTTTTATTTAGTTATTTATGCTTAAAAGTTTGAAAAGTTAATGATTAAATTGATTTGAGATTTTTAATTAATTCTTCAATTTCTGCATCAATTTTTTTTCCAATTCTTTTCTGTATTTCTGAAAAAACTTTTTCAAAAAATTTTAAAAGTTCTTTAAAATCTCTTATTGTAATAAAAATAAAATCTTCGTACATTCCTCCCCTTCTTTCATAGTAGAAGCTTTTGTATTTTCTGTAAGTTTCAGGGGAGAAAAATTTGAAAACAAGCTCTTCTCTTTCCTTTCTATTAGTTGGTTTTTCTCCTTTTGTTATGAAGAAAAGGTCAAAAACCCTTTCTAAAGAGTCAAATAAAAAAATGTAAGCACTTCTGTAACTTTTATTCTTTAAAAGAATTTCACAATCTCTAATATCTTGCTTGAGCAAGCTTAACTGGGAATTGAAAATTCTTTCTCTTTGTGTTTCTGAAAAAACTCTTTTCATAAAAACTCACTTTTTATATTGCTATTGTCAAACAATAGCAGAGATTCTTTTTTTATCGTTTTAAACAAAGAACTTTTCTTAAATTTTCCAATTTCTTTTCTATTTATCACAATCGCTTGAATTTTTACTCCATATTTTTCCTCAATTTTTATGCAAATATCTCTTACCTTTTCTTCTTTCGATGAAATAAACAATAAATCAACATCGCTTTTTGAAGTATAACTACCTGTTACCAAACTTCCAAATAAAAAGCAAGCATCTGCGATTCTTTTTGTTGAAGCTATAATGTCTGAAATAAGATTTTTATAGAAGAAAGGAAGATTTCCAAACATTTCTTTTTCCATCTCAAATAATTTTTTTATTACTTCAAAAAATTTTGATTCAGTGTTAAGCGAATAAACTATTTCTCTTCCTTTTTTCTCCTCGCTAATTATTCCAGCATTTTTTAAGTCTCTTAAGGCGTTTGTTGTCACACCAAAACCTACTTTACATTCTTTAGCAATTTCCCTAACGTTTCTTTTCACAAGTGGAAACTCAAAGAAAAACCTAAGAATTTTTATTTTGACTTTGCTCGCAAAAATTTTTTCTATCATGTACTATTTTTGGTGCAATTTATATATAAAGCTATCCCTTTGTACTATTTTTGGTGCAAAATAGATTTTAAAATATTTTTATCTGTTTATAAGTTATTTATGCTTAAAGGCTTGAAAATATCGATTATAATTCCTACAAAGGACGAACCTTACATCCAAGAGCTTGTTAAAAGAATTCATAAAATTCTTTTCAGTATAAATCATGAAATAATAATTGTTGATAAAAGCAAGATTACCCCAAAAGTAAAAGGAGCAAAAGTTATAAAGCAAAAAACTGATGGCTTGGGGAATGCTGTTCTAGAAGGGCTAAAATTGGCTAAAGGTAATGTTATTGTTACTATGGATGGTGATGGTTCACATAGGCCAGAAGATTTGCCAAAACTAATAGAAAAATCTAAAGAGTATGATATTGTTATTGGTTCAAAATATGTGAAAGGAGGAAAAACAAAAGATAAGCCTTATAGAATTTTAATAAGTAGAATTTATTGTTTATTAGCTTCTCTAATTCTTAGTTTAAAGATAAAGGATAACATGTCTGGTTTTGCTGCTGTTAGAAAGGAAGTTTATAGAAAAATTAGGCTTAACCCAAGAGGGTTTAAAATAAATACAGAATTGCTTTACAAAGCAAAGAAGTTTGGTTTTAAAGCTGCAGAAGTTCCTATAATTTTTGAAAAAAGAAAATTGGGGGAATCAAAAGGGACTATAAAAGAAGGTTTTAGAACCTTAAGGTTTATTCTTGAGCTTAAACTTGGGTTAAGATAAAATATTCCATTCATAAAAAACTTTAAAATAGCCTATAGTTAAACCAAAAATGAACCATATTATCAAAATTTTCCAGAAATGTTTGGTAAAGAAGTCTTTAAATTCTATAAGAAAAACCAGTAAGAAAGGAATAAAAAGTCTTGGATATGCTATTAAAGGTGTTCCATGAGTAAAATTAAGATAAACATAACTAAAGGCATAAGTATATACTACTATAAGACTTAAAGAGAGAAATATGAAAAATCCTGATAGAGAGAATTTTTTAATTAAATAATAAAAACTTATTACAATTCCTTCTGGCCTAAAGAAGTTCGAAACATTACATACAAAATTTCCTAAAATTCTATTTTTTTTAAGGTAAAAAGCCAAAACAATAAGAAAAGTGAAGACTGGTACTTCTAAGGGAAAGTTTTGATGGTAACAAAAATAAGGATAGAAAAAGAAAAGCCACATAACTTTTTCGTTTGTTAACTTGTAAAGAAGAAATAATGTAAATGTTGAAAAAATGAAGTTTAAGATTACAGCAATTAAAGCCCAATTATCAAAAAGTATATAAAAAGGTAAAATAAGTAGGGGGAAACCATAAGGTTTTCCGTACATTATATCTTCTTCAGGAGAAGAACCTGGTAGTCTTAACATTTTTGATGGATTTTTTGTTAATTCATAATAAATTTTGGCGTCTTCAATTAAAGTTATAGGCGGTCTAACTAAAAAAAGAAGCAAAAAGAGACAAGTCTTAAAAAAGATTATTTTGAGAAGAATCGACTTATTTTCTTTTAAGAATTTTCTAATTTTTTCATTTAATTTTACCCTTACCACCAGTTCTTTCCCATAACTCTTTAAATTCATTTCCATACCACGTTTCGTAAATTATTTTTTTCGCATATTTTTTCCCATGAAAATTATACCACCAAACAGTGTTATATTGAGTAGCACCCCAGGCAAAAAAATCAAAAATTTTTGTCCTGAAAATCAAAAAGTTTACTATCGGAACTTTTCTTAAGTTCATTTCAAGTAAAAATATTGGTTGTTTGTTTGGTTCAGGAGCTTTGACTTTCTTCGGTTTAAACTCCTTTTTATCTCCAATAATTTCAAAATCTATATTGCCTAAACCCATTTTTTCTGCGTTAACTATATGCTCTATTTTTCTTGGATTAAACCCGAAAAGTGTGGCTACTGCAGAATCTAAAGCTACTCTATCATTTCCTGCGAGAATCGAATCAAAAATTATAGGAACTCCTGTTCTTGGTGCATTACCTTCCATACATATAGTGGCATCAACCACATTAAAAGTTGTTTTCCTGAAAAAGTTATTGACATCTGGAATTGCTTGGTTTGCAACTAAATGGTATTGGTGCCTGAATCTTGGGAGCAGACCCCAATGGTTTTTCAAGCAGCAAGTAATAGTAGTTAAACAATGAGTTTTTGCTACTGGCAAGTTTACTATACAATCAACATCCAAAAGAATTTTTGGTACTTCCATATCTCTTAAAACTTTTCCTTTAAAATCTGTTTTTAATAAGGGCTGTTCAGATAAATTAATGAACTCAGCTTTATGCTTTTCTGCAAGCTCATAAAAACCCCAAAGCTTTGCAGCTCTGTTTAATTGCTCAGCAGCAGCCAGGTTTGCATCTCCAATGTAAATTTTTGCTTTTGGGAAATTTTTCCTCAGTTCTGAGAGTACAGTATCTATTACCCAAGGCGAAGTGCATTGTCCTGGAACTAGTTGATCCGAAATTCCATTAATTTTAACAAATATTTTTTTACCTCTTACATATCTTTTCCAATTTGCTAGCTTCATTGCTCTTATAACAGCTTTCTGAACTCCGTTTTCCTCATGTTTAACTTTTACAAAAGCAACTTTAGATTTCAACTTTCTCACCAAGTAAGGCTTGAGAAGCTTCTATACCAGATTCCAAAGCAGATGCCATATTTCTTATTTTTGGGAATATTCTATAAATACCTGCAAAGTAAACATTTCCTTCTGAAACTGGAGGGTTTTTAAAATCTAGGCTAAAAATTGCTTCTGCATGTTCAAATTTATTTACCCTCCACCATTCGATTTCTTTCTCAATTCCTGGAAAAACTTCCTTCAAATTTTTTAAGTAAATTGAGAAAATTTCCCTTTCATTCATTTTCCATAATTTATCATTTTTTCTTAAATAATTTACGAGAAAAATAATGGATTTTCCGTTCGGGGCTAGGTCTTCAAATAGTTGAGTATAATTGAAAAAAGCAACAAATGATTTGTTTTTATCTAAAGCATTAAGCC
>Ga0078972_1001209_pt1 | contig 67105 bp, 65 predicted proteins | sample YelNatPaOPGAMG01_FD_67568 | JGI IMG/M metagenome (GOLD analysis project Ga0078972, IMG submission 67568) | Hot spring thermophilic microbial communities from Obsidian Pool, Yellowstone National Park, USA - OP-RAMG-01 (SPADES assembly) (version 2) | ecosystem: Environmental > Aquatic > Thermal...
GCCAGTTTATAGCCCATGGGCTGCACAATTACTGCGTCAAAAACAACATAACGCAGGAGTTTACCCATGTGGCCACGCCGGAAGAAAACTCATACATAGAAAGCTTATTCTCTCTGGTAGAGAAAGAAGTAATCCTTCGCTATGAGTTTGATAGCCTATACCATGCCAGGGATGTATTCCAAAGGTATTTCAACTGGCATAATAACAAAAAAAGAAGGCATGCCCTGGGTAGGGTTAGCCCTGCCGAATATTGGAATACAGTCTTTCCTTGTCATCCTGTTAAGCCACCAACAGCCCTAAGCGGAGAATTTGTCAAGGGCGATGATACCTCTGAAAATTTAAAAAATAAAGTATCATCGCTCGTATTACCCTTGACAAATTCGGAGCGTGGGCTATCTTTGCTTAACAGGATGACAATGGAACGTCCTAAACTGTTTTGAAAAATATGTCCAGAAAATAGGGGGTCAAACCACAAACCATAGAAATCACATAGGACACATAGGAAGCACATAGGACACATAGGAAACACATAGGACACATAGGAAGCACATAGGACACATAGGGTGTGCCGTTGCCTCTATGTGTTCTATGTTAACCTATGTACCTATGTGTTAAAAAAGAGGGTAGCTGAGAAAAACACATAGTACACATAGAAACACATAGAGCACATAGGACGCATAGGGTATAACGTTGCCTCTATGTGTTCTATGTCAATCTATGTGCCTATGTGTTAAAAAACTGCGGATCAATAAAGCACATAGGACACATAGAAAACACATAGGGCACATGGGGTGTGCCATTGCTTCTATGTGTTCTATGTCAATCTATGTGTCTATGTGTTAAAAACCCGAAGATCAATAACAGTACGCAATGCTTTTTTGACAGTGGTTTTTTTCAGGCAGTCGTTAAAAATGATGCGTAGTTCAGGATTATTTAAGCAGAGAGAGGAGGGTTTGCCGCAGCAATTCTCCGCGCAGACCCCTGGCTACAATAATTCCGTTTCCGTCGAGGAGGAAGTTCATGGGAATGCCATCGACCTGATAAAGAGCGGCAGCCTCAGAATTCCAGAATTTGAGGTCACTTACATGGTAAGGCCAGTTCAGGTTATCTTCTTTTATGCCCCTTAGCCAGGCATCACGCGAGCGGTCGAGGGATACGCTGTACACAGTAAAACCCTGTCCTTTGGTAAAGGATTTGTCTTTGAATTCGTTATACACTTTCACCAGATTTGGGTTTTCTGCTCGGCAGGGCGGGCACCACGAAGCCCAGAAATCAATCAGCACCATTTTCCCGCGGAGGGAAGAAAGGGCAATTTCTTTTCCGTCAGGAGATGGAAGCACTATTTCCGGAGCTTGATTACCGGGTTCAAGTCCGATTACTACTCCGGCCGGAGAAGAACTTCCGGACTGTTTGTTACCCGATGATCGGTTACATGATATTATAAGAGCAGAAAAGGCAAGGATAAGGGCTATCTGTTTCATAGGGTAGTTTTTGTTTAAAAGATTAGACGAATGCATCTGTTGCAACCTCATTGTATTGGATAACAATTCAGGGCTCAATTCGTTCAATATGTGCTCCCAGTTGGTTGAGGCGCTCGTCGATTTTTTCGTATCCGCGGTCAATCTGTTCAATGTTGTGGATAATGCTTTTTCCCTGAGCCGACAGGGCAGCAATCAGCAGGGCGACGCCGGCACGGATGTCGGGTGAAGTCATGGTGGTTCCCCGAAGCTGGAAGCGGCGGTTCAGTCCGATGACGGTAGCTCTGTGCGGATCGCAGAGGATAATCTGGGCGCCCATGTCGATCAGTTTGTCGACAAAGAAAAGGCGGCTTTCGAACATTTTCTGGTGGATGAGCACACTGCCCTTGGCCTGGGTTGCAATTACCAGCATCACACTCAGGAGGTCGGGGGTAAATCCTGGCCAGGGTGCATCGGAAATGGTAAGAATGGAGCCGTCGATGAATGTGTCGATTTCATATTCTTTCTGGGCAGGGATATAGATATCATCGTCCCTTTTTTCGAACCGGATGCCCATGCGGCTGAACCACCAGGGAATAATACCAAGGTTTTGCCAGGAAACGTTTCTAATTGTAATCTCTGATTGGGTCATGGCGGCCAGACCGATAAAGCTTCCGGTTTCGATCATGTCGGGCAGAAGGCGGTGTTCACATCCATGAAGTGATTCCACTCCTTCGATGGTGAGAAGATTGGAGCCTATTCCCGATATGCGAGCCCCCATGCGGTTAAGCATATGGCAAAGCTGTTGCACATAAGGTTCGCAGGCAGCATTGTAGATGGTGGTGGTTCCCTTTGCCAGCACGGCCGTCATAATAATGTTGGCCGTTCCGGTAACCGAAGCTTCATCCAGGAGAATGTACCCTCCATGGAGGTTTTTTGCCTCAATGGTATAGGTATGCTGGTCGGGATGATAAGTAAAGTGGGCACCCAGCTGCTGGAGGCCGAGGAAGTGTGTATCGAGCCGCCGACGTCCGATTTTATCTCCGCCCGGCTGAGGGATGCTTCCGAAGCCAAAACGGGCCAGGAGAGGGCCAATGACCATCACTGATCCCCTCAAACTTGATCCGAGTTTTTTGAATTCTTCGCTTCGCAAAGCTTCGGGATGGATGTTTTTTGCCTGGAACGAGTAAACCCCATGGCTGACATGATTTACCTCAACTCCCAGTATGCGAAGGAGATCAATCAGTATGAGCACATCTCGTATTTCGGGAATGTTGGATATGGTTACTTTGTCGGGCGTGAGAAGTGTTGCACTGATTACCTGCAGGGCTTCGTTTTTGGCACCCTGTGGTACGATCTCACCCCGGAGGCTATGGCCTCCTTCTATGACAAAGGTACTCATGCGCGGGCAAGGTAATTACCGTGGTTTATTCCGTTGATTATTCCGTTTCTTGTTCCTGATTTTTGGGGCGAGAAGCTCCCGTGTTTCGGATAGGTGCATGTCGGGCGGAAACTGAATGTCCTGTCCGATCATTTCCTTCAGGTCGTTGAAAATAACTTCATCACTTACCTGTTCCCTGTTCCATGTAAGATAAAGCTTTTTCATGTGGTTGGCCAGATTGCGCAACATTTCCATGCGCCGCTGTTCATCTTCCACCTTCATGATTTCTTTGGCCAGCATTTCAACAACCTTTCCGTAGTGCCGGAAACGGATTTCACCCGAAGGGTAAGGAATGCGGTTGGGTTTTTCTTCCAGCACCTCCTTTTTGGGCATTTCGTAAGGACTGTCGATATCCAGCTTATAGTCGGCCATAATCATGAGGTGGTCCCAGAGTTTATGCCGGAAGTCGCTCTGGTCGCGCAGGTGGGGGTTAAGGTTTCCCATGACGGCAATGACCGTCTGGGCCGCCTTGTTGCGCAGTTCTCTGTCTTCGATAGTAAGCAGGTGATCGACCATGATCTGCACATTCCGGCCGTACTCGGGCAAAACAAGCTTCTTGCGCGTGGTATTGTAATCCTTGAACATACGAAGGGATTTTGTTGGCAAAACTACTATTTTTTAATTGATTCAGTATGTTGGGTGTATGAAAATTGCCGGCAATGAAAAAACAAACAGGCAGGTGCGATGGTAAAATCAGTTCTCTGCATCAAGCAGTCGAAGTTTGGCAAATTTGAGGAGCAACTGCCGGGTTCCGGCTTCATCGAACTGCACAGATGCTTTAAGGTCGGGATATTCTCCTTCAAGGGAAAGAATGGTTCCGGGCCCGAACCGGTCGTGGTGCACACGGGCTCCCGATTTGAGTTTTTCAACGGGAATGGTCTGGAACCCGCTGGAGGTAACCGATGCAGTGGTTTCTCCCTTCCGCACTTTTTTCCAGTTGGGTGGAGGTATTGATCTTACGGGCAGGTCGGCCCGGGGTTCGCTGAGGCCTGAAGGGCCATCAGGTTCACGGAAAAGGGTATTCCCGGCATAGGGTCTTCTTCCATTCCTTTTTTCTTCGCCTTCGGAATAGGTTTTTTCGATATACCGGGGGTCTATTTCCCGTATAAAACGGCTCGGAGTGCAGTCAACCGGCTGACCCCAGCGGAAACGGGACTGCGCCCATGAAAGGAAGGCCCGCGTTTTTGCTCTGGTAAGGGCAACATAAAAAAGCCGGCGTTCTTCTTCCAGGTCAGAAGGATTTTCCATCGAAAGATAGGAGGGAAAAAGTTTCTCTTCCAGTCCGGTGATATAGATATAGGGAAACTCAAGTCCTTTGGCCGAATGAACGGTCATAAGGGTCACTTTGTCGTGGTCAGTTTCTTTTTCCGTATCCTGATCGGTAAGGAGGGAAACGTTTTCCAGAAAACGGGTGAGAGTAGAAACTTCTTCTTCTGCCGATTCTTCCTGAAATGAGCTGATGCTGTTCAGCAATTCCTGAATATTTTCAAAGCGGGTTACCCCCTCGGGTGATTGGTCGTTGTGAAGCTCTTTCAGCAAACCGCTTTTTTCGGCAATATCCATGGCCAGGTCCCATGCAGAAGCAGAGGCCAGTTTATCCATAAACGTACGGATAAGGGAAACAAACCCCCTGATTTTATTCTGGATGCCGCTCCCAATGTTTGTTGCCGTGAGGGTTTCGTCTGAAATAACTGACCAGATGCTGGTCCCCCTTTCCGCGGCGGCTGCCTGAAGTTTTTCCATTGTTGTGTCTCCGATTCCTCTGGCCGGAACATTGATGATCCGCAGGAGGGCTTCATCGTCGTTCGGATTCACCACCAGTCTGAAATAGGCCAGAAGATCCTTGATTTCCTTGCGCTGGTAAAAACTCAGGCCGCCATAAATTTTATAGGGTATATTCAATTTGCGGAGCGATTCTTCCAGTATGCGCGACTGGGCATTAGTACGGTAAAGAATGGCAAAATCTTTCCATGCTGCCTGACGGGAAAAGCGGATCTGGTGGATATCGGCTGCAATCATCATGGCTTCTTCCGCATCGGATGAAGCACGGGCAACCTGAATTTTCTCTCCGGCTTCCAGAGCGCTCCATACCTTTTTACGCAACTGGCCCTGATTGTTTTCAATGAGGCTGTTGGCGGCATTAACGATAGTCTGTGTGGAGCGGTAGTTCTGTTCCAGCTTGAACAAGCGGTATTCAGGATAGTCGTTTTTGAAGTTCAGGATATTTTCTATCCGTGCACCTCTGAAGCCATAAATGCTTTGTGCATCATCACCTACCACAAAAACGTTGCGGTGTTTCTGTACGAGCTTGCTTACAATGAGGTATTGGGAAAAATTGGTATCCTGGTATTCGTCAACGAGCACATGAAGGAATCGTTCCTGGTATTTTTTCAGAACATCAGGGAAATCGCGGAACAGGATGTTGGTATAGAGCAACAGGTCGTCAAAATCCATGGCATTGGCCTTACGGCATCGGCTGGCATAGCGGGCATAGATTTCGGCCACCATGGGTTTTCTGGCCGCTGTATCCTGTCGGATAATTTCCTGATTACGGGCATAAGCCTGCGGGGTGATCAGGTTGTTCTTGGCCGAGGATATGCGGCCATAAATTTCTCCCGGCGGGTAAACCTTGTCGTCGAGCTGAAGTTCCTTAATGATTGTTTTTACCAGATTTTTTGCATCCTGTGTGTCGTAGATGGTAAAGCTTGAAGTGAAGCCCAGAACGCTTCCCTCTATCCGGAGAATACGGGCAAAAACAGAATGAAAAGTGCCCATCCACAGGTGCCGGCATTCTTTTTCTCCGACCAGAGAGGCGATGCGTTCCTTCATCTCTCTGGCGGCTTTGTTGGTAAATGTGAGGGCAAGGATTTGCCCTGATGTTACTCCCTGAGAGAGCAGCCAGGCAATGCGATAAGTAAGCACGCGGGTTTTTCCGGAGCCGGCACCGGCAATAACAAGGCACGGTCCTCCCGGAGCCGTAACAGCTTCGCGCTGTGCATCATTCAGAGCATTTAAGAGACTCGTCACGGAAAATAATTGAACAGGCAAAGGTAGTTAAGCAGGAAGGAATATAATTAGGATGTTGAAATCTTTTCGGACAGACTTTTCTTTGCATTATTCATTGATCTCTAAAACCAGTGTATTGGTATTAAAATCAGCATCAGTGAAAAAATCAAAATCTAGAGACCGGCGATGTGCGATCTGCAATGCGAGTGCGGTGCCTCCGGCAAGGTAAAAATTCCGGATAAATTCCTGCTCTGCCAGCATTTTTAGCAAGGAAAGCTGATTTTCCGGAAGCACATCGGTATATAGGTCAGATTTCATAAATATTAGGCTTTCGATAGTTTATAATAGCCTGGATGTCCATTCAAGTCTCTTGTTTCCCTGGATGTCTGTCAGTCGCTTGCTATACGGCGAAGAACAGATGGTCGGGTTACATAGTAAGTTTCAATTTCCAAAAGTTTCTGGTTTTGGCGTTTAAGTTTCTGCTACTTATTAACAGTTTCTTAAGGAAATCTTGGTCAGCCCAGGACAAGAACCACTGAACACTGGCCGGATCGCCATAATTCAGGATTCTTTCGGCAATAAATCTGGAATGCTTTCTCAGAGAGAGTTTATGAAAATCAACATCCCAAAAATATTCCTGCAATTCGTCCGGGAGTTTAATCATATCGTTCCGGTCAGACAACATTCGTGTAACCTGATTACTAACCATGCAAATATAGTAATTAAAATTGCAGTGATGAATAATGAATTTAATGAAAACCTTGCTCCTTGTTCCAAATACGGATTTTAAGTTCAGCTTCCAATGGCATGACCATTAAACCATTATGCCCTGTGTTTTTGAATTTTTCCCTTTTTTGCTGTACTTCCGATTTGCCATAGGTTATGCAGAGAAACCTTTACAATTTTTTATGAGGGATGCAATTATATACTGAATCTGAAAACATTTCGTTTATTTTGCAGAAACGGTAAAAGAAAGTTACTGACTTGAATCCATTCGGTTTGCAGAAATTAAAGTCTGGCAAGATATCCGGCTTCCTTGCATTGGTGTTCTTATTGCTTGCGGAAGTTACGCTTGATGCGCAGATACTGGCACCCCAGGCTTCCTATACTGGTACTACGCAATACTCGGTGTTCCCTTATCAGGATCCGATTTATGTGTTTTATTCACCTCAGGGGGGTACTTATCCACAGTTGAAGCTAAGTGCCCAGTGTCCGGGAGGAGGGAATGACTGCAACTTTATCTGGTATAAATACCGTTTTGCAACAGGACAGTTTGATAGTGTGGTGAAAACCGAAACCAATGTTAATCAGTCTGAAATAACAGCCGTTGCGGGTGGAGGATACAGGCTGGTAAGGCAGCATGCTCCCGACCCGGATACGGTATGCAGGGCATGGGTATTTGTTCATGACATTGTGGCCGATGCGCTGGAAACTAATGAAGGGAAGGTGCCTGACACCAAATTTACCTGCGACTACGTGGAGCTCAACGGTACAGTGCGGACGGATACACTGGTTTATGCAGATCCTCAGTCGGGAGCCCTGCTGAAATACACACTTAAGCCAACTATTTACTGGAGTTCGGTCAATGAGGAAGAGACGGTTGAAAATGCATTTTCCGGCACATACGTCCGGAACTATAATCCGCCTCCCTTTGATACGCGGTATATACTGAAAGTTACCGATGCCAGCGGCATTCTGAGAAGCGATACGGTGTTATATAAAAGCATTCAGACGCGGGCTGATTTTTCCTTCCTGGTGAAAGATGCCCAGGACAGCGAGTTCCGGCAGGCCAGCCAGGACGGGGAATCGGCTCCTCTGGCGGTGCAGTTCATTAATAAATCGGTGAACGGCAAAAGCTTTACCTGGAAATTTCTGGATACCGTCTTTCGTGGGCAGACCAGGCCATTGCCTCTGGTTACTTCGGATACGGCCATTAAACCGGAGTTCACCTACTATATTCCTCACCGGTACACGGTTCGTCTTATATCGGTAAGTGAAGCTGGTTGTGTGGATTCTACTGTCAATAGTGAACCACTGGTTATCAAGCCTTCTCTGCTGGAGGTGCCCAATTTTTTTACGCCCGATATTCCGGGAGGAAATTCGCGTTTCATTATTTTGCGTGACCGCCAGAAGAATCAGGAGAGTTTTGCCTCCATCCGGTCATTTCATATAACCATTTACAGCAGGTGGGGAGCTAAAGTGTACGAATATGAAGGGGACATCAATGACTGGGATGGGTGGGACGGAACCGTCAGAGGATCAGGGCGGCCTGCGGCTGAAGGGTATTACTATTACGTTATCGAAGCAAAGGGATACGATGATGTCCGCTATCAGGGCGTTAAAAAGACAGATGACGGAGGGAAAATCTATTACACCGGCTTTTTGTACCTCTTTCGGCAAGCTTTTTGATTGCTGATTACGAATTTTCCATGCCAACAAACTTTTGCATAGTCTGTTGTTTTTTTGCATAAGCTTCCGGTCAAACCCTGCTGAAATAAAGTGAAAGTACCATTTGTGAGGTATGTCGCTGAAAACAAAGTCTTAAGACATCCCCATGAAAAAAAACCTTCAGATTTTCTGAAGGTTTTTTTGGGTGAAGTATGGTTACTCTTCTTTCTCTTCTGCTTCGTAGGCTTTCAGGAGTTGTTCCTGGATTTCGGCCGGTACAGGAGCATATTCCGAGAATCGCATGGTGTACATGGCTCTGCCACCGGTAAGACTGGAAAGGGCAGTTGAATATTTGTTCATTTCAGCCAGGGGAACCTTAGCGGTTATTTTTTCAAATCCTCTTTCACTTCCCATGCCCAGCACCATGCCACGCCGGCCCTGCAGATCGCTGATCACATCACCCATACGATCGGAAGGCACATAAATTTCGACAAGATAGATAGGTTCGAGAATTTTGGGGCCTGCGTTTTTGAAGGCAATTTTAAAGGCATTTCTTCCGGCAAGCTTGAAGGATATTTCATTGGAGTCAACCGGGTGCATTTTCCCGTCGTATACACAGATTCTGATGTCGCGGGCATAGGAACCGGTCAGAGGGCCTTCTTCCATTTTTTCCATAATTCCTTTCAGAATAGCCGGCATAAAGCGGGCATCAATGCTTCCTCCGACTATGCAGTTATGGAATACCAGTTTACCGCCCCAGGGAAGGTCATGTTCTTCTGTATCCCGCACGCTTACTTTGAATTCCTTGCCGTTGATTTTATAAACCGATGGCACGGGAGCGCCTTCTACATAGGGTTCAATAATCATATGCACTTCACCAAACTGACCGGCGCCGCCCGATTGTTTTTTGTGGCGGTAGTCGGCCTGTGCAGCCTTGGTAATTGTTTCCCGGTAGGGAATACGGGGCGGCAGAAACTCGGTAGGTATCTTAAATTCGTTATCGAGGTGCCACTTTAATATATTAAGGTGGTGTTCACCCTGTCCGTAGACGATGATTTGTTTCAGTTCCTTGGAGTATTCAATCAGGATCGTCGGGTCGTCGTTATGCATACGGTTAAGCGCTTCTCCCAGTTTTTCTTCATCACCTTCGTTGAGGGGACGAATGGCGGTACGGTATTTGGGTTCAGGGAATTTGATAGCAGGGAAAGTGAATGAAACGGAAGGAGCGGTAAGAGTGTGGTTATTGCGGGTGTTTTTCAGTTTCACGGTAGCGCCGAGGTCTCCGGCCACGAGTTCCGGCACCTTAGTGCGGTTTTTCCCAAGTACCCAGAAAATCTGCGAAAGTCTTTCTTTGCTCTGGTTATTGTTGTTTACATAGTCAGAGCCTTCGGTGATTTTTCCGGACATCACCTTAAAATAAAGGATTTCACCGATATGGGTTTCGATATTGCTTTTGAAAATAAAGAGAGAAGCGGGAGCACTGGCATCACAGGGGACTTCCTTCCCTTCGCTGTTTTTTGGTGCGGGCATTTCGGAAGGAGAAGGAGCTGCTTTGGCGATAAACTGAAGCAGACGGCCCACACCCATGTTCTTTTTGGCGGCAGTGCAAAAGAGCGGGAAAATGCCACGGGCTATAATTCCCTTTCGTATGCCGCTCATCAGTTCTTCTTCCGTAAGAGTTCCCTTTTCGAAAAAGATTTCCATGAGTGCTTCATCATTTTCTGCGGCCCGCTCAATCAGTTCGTTGTGCAGTTCTTCTGCTTTTCCTTTCAGTTCGGCAGGAATGTCGGTTATTTCAGGCTGTCCTCCTTCGGCAGGATATTTGAGTACCTTCATCAGCATCAGATCAACAATGCTGTTAAATCCGGGCCCTTCCTGAACAGGGAACTGGAAAAGAGTTACATGGCTGCCGAAACGTTCTTTGGCCATTTCAATCGTTTTCTCGAAATTGGATTTGTCATGATCGACATGGTTAACTACCAGCATCATTGGTTTCTTGAGGTCTTCGAGGTGGCGCGCCTGAATTTCTGTCCCCACTTCGACACCATTCTGGGCATTAAGAAGCATTACCCCAAGGTCGGCCACATGAAGCGATGAAACCACATTCCCGATAAAATCGTCGGCTCCGGGTGTGTCGAGAATATTGATTTTGGTATCCGCAATCTCGGTGTACATCAGGGATGAGAAAACAGATGACCCCGTTTCATGTTCAATGGGTTCAAAGTCAGAAACGGTATTCTTCTGTTCAACACTGCCTCTGCGGTCTATCATTTTTCCTTCAAACAGCATGGCTTCTGACAGAATGGTTTTGCCGGAACCAGCATTACCAAGAAGGACAATATTCTTAATCTGAGATGTCTGATAGGTTTTCATTGAAATGGATCTGTTTAATTATTGTTGTTTTAAATAATATCCTGTTTCATTTCCAGAGACAGCCACAGGGAAGTGCAATCCGGTTAACATATAATATAAGGTGATACCCTTCCCTGTCCATCCTCATGGGTTGGCAAAAGTAGCAAAAATTTAATAAGGTACAAGAGCGGGCTGAGAATGGCTTCAGGCAAAGGTTTTGTTCTGCAACATAAAAAGAAAAAACCGAGGGATGATATTGTTTTTTAAAAAAAAAGAATACCTTTGCAAGCCCAAATTTGTAAGAAAAACATATTTGTTTATGCCAACAATACAGCAATTAGTGAGAAAAGGCAGAGCAAAGCTGGAAGAAAAGAGCAAGGCTCCGGCCATGAAGTCCTGTCCGCAACGCAGGGGTGTGTGTACACGTGTTTATACTACTACGCCCAAAAAACCGAATTCGGCTATGCGGAAGGTGGCCCGTGTGCGTCTGACGGATGGAATGGAAGTAACTGCCTATATTCCCGGGGAAGGACATAACCTTCAGGAACACTCGATCGTCCTTATCAGAGGAGGCCGTGTGAAAGATCTTCCCGGTGTGCGTTATCACATCATCCGTGGAACGCTCGATGCTTCCGGTGTTGAAGGACGCGGAAAACGCCGCTCGGTTTACGGAACCAAGAAACCTAAGGCTAAAAAATAATATCAAAAATATAACCGGTTAAAAGCACATGAGAAAAGCAAAACCAAAAAAACGGATTTTGTTGCCCGACCCGAAGTACAACGACGTGTTGGTTACAAGATTTGTCAATAACCTGATGATGCGGGGAAAAAAGAGTGTGGCTTTCAAAATTTTTTATGATGCCATTGATGAGGTAGGAGAAAAGATGAAGGATACGGGGAAAACGCCTCTGGAAATCTGGAAGAAAGCCCTTGAAAACATTACCCCGCAGGTAGAAGTTAAGAGCCGCAGGGTAGGTGGAGCTACCTTTCAGGTGCCGGTTGAAGTGCGCCCCGACCGGAAAATTTCCCTCAGCATAAAGAACATGATTGAGTTTGCCCGCAAAAGAGGTGGCAAATCCATGAAGGAAAAGCTGGCGGCCGAAATCATCGCGGCATACAATGAAGAAGGTGGTGCTTTCAAACGGAAAGAAGACATGCACAAAATGGCCGAAGCCAATAAAGCTTTTGCTCACTTCAGATTTTAATACAGAAGGGTTGCGGAGAAGATTCAATGAAAGAAGAGCTTAAATATACCAGGAACATCGGGATTATGGCCCATATCGACGCCGGCAAAACGACGACGACCGAAAGGATTTTGTATTATACCGGCGTCAATTACAAAATGGGCGAGGTGCATGACGGGAATGCCACGATGGACTGGATGGTGCAGGAACAGGAGAGAGGAATTACCATTACGGCTGCAGCAACCACCTGTTACTGGAAGTACAGGGATCAGAACTATAAGATCAATATTATCGATACACCGGGTCACGTTGATTTTACCGTTGAGGTAGAACGTTCCCTGCGTGTTCTTGACGGAGCCATTGCCGTTTTCTGTGCCGTGGGAGGTGTAGAACCCCAGAGCGAAACCGTATGGCGGCAGGCCGATAAATACCATGTGCCACGCATTGCCTTTATAAACAAGATGGACCGGCCGGGTGCCGATTTCTTTGGCGTGGTGCAGCAAATGAAGACAAAACTCCATGCCAATGCAGTACCCGTCCAGATTCCCATAGGATCGGAAGATTCTTTTACCGGACTGGTCGATCTGATTGAACGGAAGGCAATTGTTTGGTTCGATGACGAAAAGATCGGAACCCGCTACGAAAAATTTGACGTGCCGGAAGATATGGTCGAACTGACCGAAGAATGGCGCGAAAAGCTGATTGAAAGCCTGGCCGAAGTTGACGATCACCTTCTGGAAAGGTACCTCGAAGACCATGCTTCCATTACGGAAGAAGAAATACTGTCAGCTGTCCGTAAAGCAGTAATCAGCCGGAAAATTGTGCCGGTGATGTGCGGTGCTGCTTTTAAGAATAAAGGAATACAACGTCTGCTGGATGGCATAGTTGCCTTTTTGCCCAGTCCTCTCGATATTGGATCTGTGCAGGGTGTGCATCCCGATACAGGGGAAGAAATCCGGAGAGAACCTGATGAAAAGGCCCCGCTTACAGCTCTTGCGTTCAAAATCGCAACCGATCCTTATGTGGGCCGGCTTGTGTATGTCAGGGTCTATTCAGGACGCATCGATTCAGGCACCCAGGTGTTTAATCCCCGTACCGGACGAAAAGAGCGTATTTCCCGCATTTACCAGATGCATGCCAACAAACAGAATCCGCGCGACTTCATCGAAGCCGGAGATATTTGCGGGGTGGTAGGCCTTAAAGACATCAAAACAGGAGATACCCTTTGCGAAAGTTCCCATCCCATCATTCTTGAATCGATGGAATTCCCCGAGCCGGTGATTGGTGTTGCCATTGAACCCAAAACACAGGGCGACATGGACAAACTGGCTATCGCCCTGAGCAAGCTCACCGAAGAAGACCCGACCTTCCGTGTTACCTATGACGAAGATTCAGGGCAGACCATCATCAGTGGTATGGGAGAACTGCACCTCGATATTCTTCTTGACAGATTGCGCCGCGAGTTTGGTGTGGAATGCAACCAGGGATCTCCTCAGGTTGCCTATAAAGAAGCCATCACCGCAACGGTTGAACACAGGGAGGTGTTCAAGAAACAAACCGGGGGCAGGGGCAAATTCGCTGATATTTATGTACGCATATCTCCTCCCGATCCGGGTGAAAAAGGATTGCAGTTTATCGACAGCGTTAGGGGAGGAAATGTTCCGAAAGAATATATTCCGGCGGTTAAGAAAGGCTTTGAGGAAGCGATGCGCAACGGTCCGCTGGCCGGCTATCCGCTTGAAGGGCTTAAGGTGGAACTGCTCGATGGTTCGTACCATCCGGTTGACTCAGACAGCCTGTCCTTTGAGATTGCAGCCCGTCAGGCTTTCCGCAAGGCAGCAGCGGAAGCCAAACCTGTTCTGCTCGAACCGATTATGTCGCTTGAAGTTGTAACTCCGGAAGAATATATGGGAGATATTATTGGCGACCTTAACCGCAGACGTGGCCAGGTTGAAGGTATGGAAACCCGGGCCGGTGCCCGTGTTATCAAGGCAAAAGTGCCTCTGGCAGAACAATTCGGTTATGTTACCGTTCTGCGGACCCTCTCCTCAGGACGCGCAGCCTCTACCATGGAATTTCACAGTTACGCCCCGGTCCCGGCTGAACTGTCGAAAGAAATTCTGGAAAATTATCACGGAAAGAAACTTGCATTTGCATAAAATACATTGATCAATGAGTCAGAAGATTCGCATTAAACTGAAATCATACGATCATAATCTGGTTGATAAATCAGCCGAGAAGATCGTAAAAACAGTAAAATCTACGGGAGCTGTGGTAAGCGGACCTATTCCGCTTCCTACACAAAGGAAGATTTTTACGGTAAACCGTTCTCCCTTTGTCAATAAAAAGTCAAGGGAACAGTTTCAGCTTCCTTCCTTTAAGAGATTGCTTGATATTTACAGCTCCACTCCAAAGACAATTGATGCCCTCATGAAGCTGGAACTGCCCAGCGGAGTGGAAGTGGAAATTAAAGTGTGACACGAAATAATACCATAATACTATGCCAGGAATTATAGGGAAAAAATTGGGGATGACCTCGGTATTTACGGATGATGGAAAGCAGGTACCCTGCACCATTATTCAGGCAGGTCCCTGTGTAATTACCCAGATAAAGACCGTCGAAAAGGATGGTTATAAGGCATTGCAGCTGGCTTTTGATGATGCCAAGGAAAAGAATACTCCCAAAGCCATGGTGGGCCATTTTAAAAAGGCCGGAACCACGCCGAAGCGCAAGGTATTGGAGCTTAAAGGGTTCGTTCTTCCATGGAAAGTCGGTGATGTTATAACCGTCGACTATTTTAAGAATGACAACTTTGTTGATATTGCTGCCATTTCGAAAGGCAAAGGTTTTCAGGGAGTAGTAAAAAGGCATCATTTTAAAGGAGTAGGCGAAGTTACCCACGGACAGCACGACCGGCTCAGAGCTCCGGGCTCCGTTGGAGCTTCTTCATTCCCGTCCCGTGTACTTAAAGGTCTTCGTATGGCAGGCCGAACCGGAGGCAAGCGGGTGAAGGTTCTGAACCTTGAGATCGTCAAAATCCTTTCCGAGCAGAACATTATGCTCGTAAAAGGCGCAGTGCCCGGCTCAAAAGGATCGTATGTAACAATATACAGCCCCGAAAGGGAATAATTAATTACGTTGGGGAATTATGGAACTGAATGTACTTTCAATTACAGGCAAGGAAACAGGGCGAAAAGTGGTTCTCGATGATGCCATTTTTGCCATTGCTCCAAATGACCATGCCATTTATCTGGATGTAAAACAATATCTTGCTGCGAACAGGCAGGGTACGCATAAAGCCAAGGAACGGAATGAAGTGAGCGGCAGTACCCGTAAAATCAAGCGGCAGAAAGGAACCGGCGGCGCCCGCGCAGGTGGTTTGCGTAACCCGCTTTTCCGCCACGGGGGTCGTATCTTCGGTCCTGTTCCCCGTGACTATGATTTCAAGCTGAACAAAAAGGTGAAAAAACTCGCCCGCAAATCAGCTCTTGCCTACAAAGCAAAAGAAAATGCCATCCTTGTGGTGGAAGATTTTCAGCTGGAAGTTCCTAAAACAAAGGAATTTCTTAAGATCCAGGAAAACCTGAATCTGGGCAATAAAAAATCGCTTCTGGTGCTCAACGAACCGAACAAAAATATATATTTGTCGTCTCGAAATTTGCCCGGGAGCAAGGTTGTAACAGTCTCAGAATTAAATACATACGATATAATGAATGCTTCAGCTTTGCTCTTTGTTGAGAGTTCGCTGGGCAAACTTCAGGAAATCCTATAATAAAAAGTAAAGGCAATGGATATCCTTATTCGTCCGATAGTGACAGAAAAAATGACCCACCAGGGAGAGACCATGCAGAGGTATGGTTTCATCGTTGACAAAAGAGCCAACAAACTGCAGATAAAGAAAGCAGTGGAGGCTTTGTACAACGTAACGGTGCAGGAAGTGAATACGATGCGGTATCGTGGAAAGAACAAAACACGGTACACGAAATCAGGAGTAATTGAGGGGCGTACGAGTTCGTTCAAGAAAGCGATCATTACCCTCAAGGAAGGAGAAACGATTGATTTTTACAGCAATATCTGATAAACGATGGCAATAAAGAAGTTTAAGCCGGTTACTCCGGGTCAGCGATTGAAGCTGATTGTATCGACCGAAGGTCTCTCCAAGGTAGAGCCGGAAAAGTCGTTGCTTGAGCCGTACAGGAAAAGTGGCGGGCGCAACAATTCGGGGAAAATGACCATGCGCTATATCGGCGGCGGGCATAAGAAAATGTACCGGATTGTCGATTTCAAGCGCGATAAGGATAACATGGCCGGAAAGGTTGCAACCATTGAATATGATCCCAACCGGACAGGCTATATTGCCAAGCTGGTTTATGAAGACGGCGAAAAACGGTATATTCTTGCACCCGAAGGGTTGCAGGTGGGACAGACACTTCTATCCGGTCCGGGAGTACCTCCGGAAATTGGAAATTGCCTTACCCTGGCAGAAATTCCCCTCGGAACCATTGTGCACAATATTGAAATGAGGCCCGGACAGGGAGGAGTGATTGCACGAAGTGCCGGTTCTTATGCCCAGTTGCTTTCGCGTGAAGGGAAATACGCAACGCTGAAAATGCCTTCGGGTGAAACCCGTATGGTTCTTGCTGCCTGCAGGGCTACGGTGGGTGCCGTATCAAATTCAGATCACGGCATTGAAAAATCGGGTAAGGCAGGCCGCACACGCTGGCTGGGCCGGCGTCCGAGAACCCGTGGTGTTGCCATGAACCCGGTTGACCATCCCATGGGTGGTGGTGAAGGACGTGCTTCCGGAGGCCATCCGAGGTCACGGAAGGGTATCAAGGCCAAAGGCTACAAGACCCGTAAGAAAAAGAATCCGACCAGCAAATACATTATTGAACGCAGAAAAAAATAATCTAGCATATGAGCAGATCCCTTAAAAAAGGTCCGTTTATTGACGTTAAACTCGAGAGAAAAGTTCTGAAAATGAACGAGTCGGGCAAGAAATCGGTCATCAAGACCTGGGCCCGGGCATCAGTTATTTCTCCCGATTTTGTGGGACATACTATTGCCGTACACAATGGCAACAAGTTCATTCCGGTGTACATTACCGAGAACATGGTAGGCCACCGGCTTGGAGAATTTGCTCCCACACGGACGTTCAGGGGGCACAGTGGAAGTAAGGCTAAAAATGCTTAATTCAATTTAAGATCGTACTGCAATGGGTGCACGTAAACGTGAAAGCGCTGAAAAGCGTAAGGAAGAGATGAAAGATGTTGCCAGGGCTGTTCTGCGCAACTGTCCTTCTTCTCCCCGTAAAATGAGGTATGTTATCGACATGATCCGGGGACTCGAAGTCAACAAAGCTCTTGATATTCTGCATTACAGCAACAAACAGCCGGCCCGGGTTGTGGAAAAGCTCCTCAAATCGGCTATTTCAAACTGGCAAAGCAAAAACGAAGGGCTGCGTATTGAAGATACCACTTTGTATATCCGTGAAGTATTCGTGGATCAGGGGCGCACCCTCAAGCGGATTCAGCCGGCTCCCCAGGGCCGTGCCTACCGGGTGAGGAAACGTTCCAACCACGTTACCCTGATCCTGGATCATACCCAGCCTGTAACTAGCGAAGTTCAAACAAATTAATGCCTGCACATGGGACAGAAAGTAAATCCAATAAGCAACCGACTTGGAATCATTAAAGGATGGGATTCCAACTGGTATGGTGGTGACGATTACGCAGCACGTATTCTCGAAGATGCCAAAATCAGGGAATACCTGAGTGCCCGTCTTGCCAAAGCCAGTGTTTCGAAAATCATCATTGAACGGACGCTGAAACTTATCACGGTCACTGTCAATACAGCCCGTCCCGGTATAATTATCGGCAAAGGAGGACAGGAAGTGGACAAGCTGAAGGAAGAGCTGAAGAAAATAACCAAGAAGGAAGTGCAGATAAATATATATGAAGTTAAGCGGCCTGAACTGGATGCAACCATTGTAGCCAACAATATCGCCCGGCAGATTGAAGGGAAAATCTCTTACCGCCGTGCCGTAAAAATGGCTATAGCCTCCACCATGCGGATGGGTGCTGAAGGAATCAAGGTGAATGTATCGGGTCGTTTGGGGGGTGCCGAAATGGCCAGGAATGAGACCTTCAAGGAAGGAAGAATTCCTCTGCACACGCTCAGGGCAGATATTGATTATGCCGTGGCCGAAGCTCTTACCAAGGTGGGTCAGATTGGTGTGAAGGTATGGATCTGCAACGGAGAAGTTTACGGACGTCGCGATCTTTCGCCCAATGTCGGGGCCAAGAGTCCGAAACCCAAGGGACAGTCATTCAGAAAGAAACGGAAATAAACGCACTATATAGTTTACTACTATGTTACAGCCAAAGAAAACAAAGTACAGAAGGCAGCAGAAAGGACGGATGAAGGGGAATGCCCAGAAGGGAAATACCCTTGCATTTGGCTCATTTGGAATAAAGGCACTGAAGCAGGCATGGATTACCCAGCGTCAGATTGAAGCTGCCCGCCAGGCGGTTACCCGTCATATGAAACGTGAAGGGCAAATCTGGATCAGGATATTCCCGGATAAGCCTATAACCAAGAAACCGGCTGAAGTTCGTATGGGTAAAGGAAAGGGAGCTCCTGAAGGGTTTGTCGCTCCGGTCACTCCTGGTCGCATTCTCATCGAAGTTGAAGGAGTACCTTATGATGTTGCCCGGGAAGCTCTGCGCCTCGGAGCACAGAAACTGCCTATCGTAACCAAGTTTGTGGTACGGCGGGATTATGTTGAAACCACCAATTGACCCGAACCATGAAAAAGAAATCATTCATAAAGGAAATGTCCGATAAGGAACTAAGGGAACGCATCGATGCAGAAAAAGATGTGCTCCGGAAACTGATACTGAACCATGCTATCTCTCCGCTCGATAATCCTTTGAAAATAAGAAGCACGCGCAGGGATATCGCACGGATGCTCACGGAACTCAGTATGAGGCAAAACAAAAAGTAATTTTTCGACAGTATGGAAAAGAGAAATTTACGCAAAGAACGCGTTGGTGTTGTAGTCAGCAACAAAATGAACAAGTCGGTTGTGGTGGCCGTCAAACGGAGGGTGAAACACCCGAAATACGGGAAATTCATCAATAAAACCACCAAGCTGATGGCTCACGATGAGAACAACACCTGCCAGGTGGGTGATACTGTCCGGATTATGGAAACCCGTCCGCTGAGCAAGAATAAATGCTGGAGATTAGTAGAAATTGTTGAAAAGGTTAAATAGCCATGATACAGCAGGAAACAAGGCTCACAGTAGCCGATAACAGTGGTGCCAAAGAAGTTTTATGTATCCGCGTTCTTGGAGGAACCGGAAAGAGATATGCCACCATCGGTGACAAAATTGTTGTCACTGTAAAAAGTGCCATTCCTTCAGGCGAAATCAAGAAGGGAACCGTTACCAAGGCTGTGGTAGTTCGGACAAAGAAGGAAATCAAGCGGCCCGATGGTTCCTATATCCGATTTGATGACAATGCGGTGGTTTTGCTCAACAATATGGACGAAATCAGGGGTACCCGTATTTTCGGACCGGTGGCCCGTGAACTTCGTGACAAGTACATGAAGATAATTTCATTGGCTCCGGAAGTATTATAGACAACAAGATATTAACGCAGCACGTGTTATGACAGCTAAACTGCATATTAAAAAAGGCGACCTGGTTATTGTAAACTCGGGTGAGTCGAAAGGCGTAAAAGGCCGGGTGCTTGAAGTTCTGGTAAAAAAGAACAAAGCCATCGTGGAAGGGGCTAATATGGTATCACGGCACACCAAGCCCAATGCCAAATACCCCCAGGGGGGTATTATTAAGAAGGAGGCGCCGATCCATATTTCGAACCTGAGCCTTATTGATCCTTCTTCAGGGAAACCAACCCGCATTGGTCGTCGCCTTAACAGTGAAGGAAAATTAGTACGATATTCTAAAAAATCCGGGGAGGAACTGAAGTGATGGAATATATACCAAACCTCAAGAAAAAGTATCGTCAGGAGATTGTACCTGCTCTGATGAAAGAGTTCAGCTATAAAAGTATCATGCAGGTACCCCGCCTGGAAAAGATTGTTATTAACCAGGGCGTTGGAAAGGCAGTGGCCGACAAGAAGCTCATTGAAACCGCCCAGAGTGAACTGGCACAGATAACAGGGCAGAAGCCTATTGTTACGGTGGCCAAGAAAGACATCTCCAATTTCAAACTGCGTCGCAAGATGCCCATTGGGGTGAAAGTCACCCTGCGCCGCGACCGGATGTACGAATTTCTGGAGCGTCTTATCAATACTGCCCTGCCGCGTATCCGTGACTTTAAGGGAGTTCCGGCCAAATTTGACGGCAAAGGGAACTATACCCTTGGTATTTCGGAACAGATTATTTTCCCCGAAATTGACATTGATAAGGTGTCGAGCATTCTGGGTATGGAAATTACCTTTGTTACCAGTGCCCGGACCGATGAAGAGGCCATGGCGCTTCTCCGTGAATTTGGCATTCCATTCAGAACAGCAAAAAAGAATTAATATATGGCAAAAGAGTCGATGAAAGCCCGCGAAGTAAAGCGGAAAAAACTGGCTGACAAATACGCTGCGAAGCGCAAACAACTGAAGGCTGAAGGAAACTATGCCGCCCTGCAGTTGCTTCCCCGGAATTCAAATCCTATCAGGCAGAGAAACCGCAGTACCCTTACCGGCCGTCCGAGAGGATATATGAGAATTTTCGGGCTTGACAGAATTACATTCCGTGAAATGGCTTCACGGGGGTTGATTCCCGGTGTCAAAAAAGCCAGCTGGTAATTGTTTAACCTGTAATGATCGAGTAAAATATATGGATCCGATTTCTGATTTTCTTACACGCATACGCAACGCCGTTAAAGCCCGGCACAAAGTGCTTGAGGTCCCTGCTTCCAACTTGAAGAAGGACATTACAAGGATTCTCTATGAGAAAGGGTATATCCTGAATTATAAGTTTGAAGATAAAGGCCCTCAGGGAAGCATTAAAATTGCTCTGAAGTACGATGAAGCTACCCGTCAGCCGGCCATCCGGCACCTGGAGAGAGTCAGTACACCGGGTTTGCGTAAGTATGTGGGGAGCGAAGAACTGCCGCGTGTGCTGAACGGTCTCGGTATTGCCATTGTTTCTACCTCCCAGGGAGTTATGACTGACAAGGAAGCCCGTCAGAGAGGTATTGGCGGTGAAGTAATATGTTATGTTTATTAATCCGGAGGACGCAAGATGTCACGTATAGGTAAATTACCAGTCCAGATACCTGCCGGTGTTACCGTGAAGGTTGAGGAGGATAATACAGTTGTTGTCAAGGGTAAGCTGGGAGAACTGAGGCAAAAGGTTCACCCCGACATTACCATAGAAATTGAAGATAATAAGGTGCATGTGAAAAGGCCTTCCGATGAAAAACAGCATAAGGCACTTCACGGACTCTACAGGGCTCTCATTCACAATATGGTGGTGGGCGTCTCACAGGGATTCAAGGTGGAACAGGAACTTGTAGGCGTAGGGTACAGGGCTGAAGCCAAAGGACAGATGCTCGAGCTTACCCTGGGATATTCCCACGATATTGTTTTCCAGATTCCCGATGAAGTTAAGGTAGAAACCCGCACCGAACGAAGAAGCAACCCGATTATTACCCTTACCAGTTGCAATAAACAACTGCTGGGTCAGGTTGCCGCCAAGATCCGTTCACTGCGCAAACCGGAACCCTATAAGGGAAAAGGAATCAAGTTTGTGGGTGAAGTATTGAGAAGAAAAGCCGGAAAATCAGCTAGTGCAGCTAAATAGTATTTAACGATCCGAGATATGGCATTATCAAAACTTGAACGAAGGAAACGAATTAAACTCAGAATCCGGAAACATATATCCGGAACTGCAGATAAACCGAGAATGGCTGTTTTCAGAAGCAACTGCCAGATTTACGTGCAGTTGATTGACGACCTCAGGGGGCATACCCTTGTAGCAGCCAGTTCACTCGAAAAAACGGTTAAGGACCAGGGGAAGGTTAAGAAAATTGAACAGGCCCGCCTGGTGGGTAAACTGGTTGCTGAAAAGGCAAAGCAGGCCGGAATTGAAGAGGTAGTATTTGACCGCGGAGGTTATCTGTACCATGGGCGTGTTAAGAGCCTGGCAGATGCCGCCAGAGAAAGTGGTCTTAAATTTTAATTGATTATGGCAAATTCAATCAGACGCGTAAAAACAACTGACCTGGAACTCAAAGACAGGCTGGTAAGCATACAGAGAGTAACCAAAGTTACCAAAGGTGGCCGTGCCTTCAGTTTCTCAGCCATTGTTGTGGTGGGGAATGAAGATGGCATTGTAGGATACGGCCTTGGAAAGGCCAATGAGGTCACCACGGCAATATCCAAAGGCATTGAAGATGCCAAGAAGAACCTTATCCGGGTTCCGGTATTGCATGGAACCATACCGCATGAGCAGGAAGCCAAGTTTGGCGGGGCGAGAGTTTTTATCAAACCAGCCACCAGTGGTACCGGAGTTAAGGCCGGAGGTGCCATGCGCGCAGTTCTTGAAAGTGTCGGTATCAAGGACGTGCTTGCCAAATCAAAAGGATCGTCAAACCCGCATAATCTGGTAAAGGCTACTTTCAATGCCCTGCAGAATCTGCGCGATCCTTACACAATTGCCCGGCAGAGGGGTATTCCTCTTGAAAAAGTATTCAAAGGTTAATGAGTAACACCATGGGAAAGATCAGGATTATCCAGGTACGAAGCAAAATCGGCAGCACCCTGCGCCAGAAAAGAACACTCGAAGCGCTGGGTCTCGGAAAGATCAACCGTACAGTTGAAGTGGAAGCCACTCCCCAGATTCAGGGAATGGTCAATAAAGTTAAGCATCTTGTAAAGGTAGAAACATTATAACGGAAGAAATATCATGGATCTGAGTCAGTTAAAACCAGCAGAAGGTTCCGTGCATGCTGATGTCCGGAAGGGCAGAGGACAGGGGTCTGGTAAAGGCGGAACTTCTACACGCGGGAACAAGGGAGCACAGTCGCGTTCAGGTTATTCCCGTAAAATCGGGCATGAAGGCGGTCAGATGCCGTTGCACAGGCGCTTGCCTAAATTCGGCTTCCGGAATATCAACCGGAAAGAATATAAAGCCATTAACCTGGAAGTTATTCAGGCATTGGCCGACAAGAACGGAATTACCGATATTGATGTACAGACCCTTATTGATGCCGGTCTTGCCTCAAAAAATCACCGGATTAAGATTCTGGGCAACGGTCAGATTACATCAAAACTGAATGTCACAGCCCATGCCTTTTCCAAAAAAGCAAAAGAAGCCATCGAAGCAAAACAGGGAACTGCTGTAAAAATTGAGGATTGATGAGACAGTTTATCAACACTCTGAAGAACATTTATAAGATCGAGGACCTCAGGTTCCGGATTCTTTATACCCTGGGTATTATTCTGATATACCGCCTGGGAAAGGAAGTTACCCTGCCGGGTATTGACCCGACAATGCTGGGTGCACTGGCAAGGCAGACCCAGAGCGGAGTGCTCGGTTTGCTTGATATGTTTTCAGGCGGAGCTTTTTCGCAGGCTTCCATTTTTGCCCTGGGCATCATGCCTTATATTTCTGCCTCGATCGTAGTTCAGCTTCTCACAATGGCAGTTCCTTATTTTCAGCGGCTCCAGAAGGAAGGAGAAAGCGGACGGAACAAGATGAACCAGATAACCCGTTACCTTACGGTACTCATCATGGTGATTCAGTCACCGGCCTATCTGGCCAACCTGCATGCCCAGCTTCCTCCTGAAGCATTCATTATACGCGGGCCGTTCTTTACCGTTTCATCGATCATCCTGCTGACTGCCGGAACCATGTTCATTATGTGGCTTGGCGAGAGAATTACTGACCGGGGAATCGGCAACGGTATCTCCCTCATCATTATGATTGGAATCATTGCCCGGTTACCCTATGCATTTGGTGCTGAACTGGCCGCACGGCTCGAAGGTTCCGGCGGACTGGTTGCCCTGCTTGCCGAACTGATCCTGTTGTTTGTGGTTTTCATGTTTACCATTCTGATTGTTCAGGGAACAAGGCGTATTCCGGTACAGTATGCCAAACGCATTGTTGGCAACAAGCAATACGGAGGGGTTCGTCAGTACATACCTCTGAAAGTGAATGCTGCCGGTGTTATGCCCATCATTTTTGCGCAGGCGCTTATGTTTATTCCTGTTACCATTGCCGGGTTTGCCCGTGCCGAATCACTTACGGGAATTGCTGCCGCCTTTGCCAATTTTACCGGCTTATGGTACAACCTGGTTTTTGCCCTTCTGATCATTCTGTTTACGTATTTCTATACAGCCATCATCATAAATCCAACGCAGATGGCTGAAGACATGAAAAAGAACGGAGGCTTCATACCCGGTGTAAAGCCCGGCAGAAAAACTGTTGAGTTTCTTGATACCATCATGTCACGCATCACGTTGCCCGGAGCTATCTTTCTCTCCATCATTGCAATACTTCCTGCCATTGCCGTGTTGTTCGGTGTAAACAATCAGTTTGCGCAGTTTTACGGAGGCACATCCCTTCTCATTCTGGTAGGGGTTGTGCTTGATACCCTGCAGCAAATTGAAAGCCACCTGCTGATGCGGCATTATGACGGATTGATGAAGAGCGGACGAATTAAGGGAAGAAGCGGTTATGCTGCTTCCATGTAAAAAAGTGTAACTAATAAAAGATAAGAATAAACGTTCTTTGATGATTTCCCTGAAAACAGCAGAAGAAATTGAGTTACTCAGAAAAAGTAATCTGCTGGTTTCAAAAACGCTGGCTGAAGTTGCCAGAAACATTCGCCCCGGAATTACGACCAGGGCGCTTGACAGAATAGCCGAGCAGTTTATCCGGGATCACGGAGGAGTACCTGCTTTTCTCGGTTACCGCGGTTATCCGGCAACCCTTTGCACTTCGGTCAACAGTGTGGTTGTGCATGGTATTCCGTCTGAATATCAGCTGAAAGAAGGCGATATTATCTCGGTTGACTGTGGGGCCATTCTGAATGGGTATGTCGGTGATTCGGCCTACACCTTTCCGGTAGGGGAAATACCTTCCCAGGTATTCCGCCTGATGAAAGTAACATACGAATCGCTGTTTCAAGGTATCCAGCAGGCTGTTGAAGGGAAAAGAGTGGGTGACATAGGATATGCCGTACAGACGCATGCCGAGCAGAATGGTTACAGTGTGGTAAGGGAGATGGTTGGACATGGTATAGGCAAGCGTTTGCATGAAGAACCCGAGGTTCCAAACTACGGACGTAGGGGAACAGGTGCAAAACTCCGGCAGGGAATGGTTATCTGCATTGAGCCGATGATCAATATGGGAACCCGGTTGATTGTGCAGGAAAATGACGGCTGGACCATACGGACTTCCGATAACCTTCCGTCGGCTCATTACGAACTGGCGGTAGCTGTTGGAAAAGAAAAGGCCGATATTCTGTCAACTTTTTCATATATTGAAGAGGTAATGAATATTTTTAATAACAAACAGTAAAATGGCTAAGCAACCTGCAATAGAACAGGATGGTACCATTACCGAAGCATTATCAAATGCCATGTTCCGTGTGGAGCTGGCCAACGGGCATGTCATTACGGCCCACATTTCGGGCAAAATGAGGATGCATTACATAAAGCTTCTGCCCGGTGACCGCGTGCGGGTAGAAATGTCGCCCTATGATTTGACGAAAGGAAGAATTACCTTCAGGTATAAATAAGAAAAGAACTGATTTATGAAAGTACGTACCTCCATTAAGAAAAGAAGCCCCGAGTGCAAGATTGTGCGTCGGAAAGGAAGACTTTATGTTATTAACAAGAAAAACCCCAAGTACAAACAACGTCAGGGATAAAATTTAATTACAGTATAATATGGCTCGTATAGTAGGTGTTGATTTACCGAAAAACAAACGGGGAGAAATAGGATTAACCTATATTCTCGGAATCGGACGCAGTTCTGCCCGTAAGATTCTGGCGCAGGCCGGTATTGATTATGATACCAAGGTAAAGGACTGGACGGATGACCAGCTGGCCAAAATACGTCAGATCATTAATGAACAGTACAAGGTGGAAGGAGAACTTCGTTCCATGGTGCAGCTGAACATTAAGCGGCTTATGGATATCGGCTGTTACAGAGGAATCCGGCACAGAGCCGGTTTGCCTGTACGCGGTCAGAGAACCAAGAACAACGCACGTACCCGCAAAGGAAAGAAAAAGACCATTGCCAATAAAAAGAAAGCAACCAAATAAACGTTAAACATGGCTAAGAAGACAGGAACATCCCGTAAGAAGGTTGTTAAGGTTGAACCCTTGGGGCAGGCACACATCCAGGCCTCGTTCAACAATATTATTGTTAGTTTGACCAACAACAGCGGCCAGGTAATTTCCTGGTCGTCGGCAGGTAAAATGGGATTCAGAGGGTCCAAGAAGAATACACCCTATGCTGCTCAGGTGGCTGCGGAAGATGCCGCCAAGGCCGCTTATGATGCAGGCCTGCGTAAGGTGAAGGTGTTTGTTAAAGGTCCCGGAGCCGGACGCGAATCGGCTATCAGAACCATTCATAATGCAGGAATTGAGGTAACGGAAATCGTTGATGTTACCCCGCTGCCGCATAACGGCTGCAGGCCCCCGAAACGCAGAAGAGTATAATGTTTTGTTGTAAAAAATTGTAATAATATACAGATACATGGCACGATATACAGGTCCAAAAACAAAAGTTGCCCGTAGCATTGGTGAACCAATATTCGGTCCGGATAATCATTTCGACAAAAAAAACTATCCTCCCGGACAACACGGTGTTAACAGAAAACGCAAAAAGCTCTCGGAGTATGGCGTTCAGCTGAAAGAAAAGCAGAAGGCAAAATATACTTACGGACTGCTGGAAAAGCAGTTTGCCCTGTTGTTCGAAAAGGCATCTGCCAGCAAAGGGGTAACCGGCGAAGTGCTGTTGCAATTGCTGGAGTCACGCCTCGACAATGTTGTATATCGTCTTGGTATTGCTCCCACACGTGCTGCAGCCCGTCAGCTGGTTTCGCACCGGCATATCCTCGTCAACGGGGAAATCGCCAACGTGCCGTCACGCCTGCTGAAGCCCGGAGATATCGTTGAAGTTCGTGAGAAATCCAAATCACTCGAAGTGATTACCAATTCCCTCGGCACCAATCGCCATGCCCAATATTCCTGGCTCGAGTGGGACAAAGACAAAATGGCCGGAAAGTTTCTCAACCTGCCCCAGCGCTCCGAAATCCCTGAAAATATCAAGGAACAGCTCATCGTTGAACTTTACTCAAAATAATATAATCATTAAGTACCTATGGCTATTTTAGCTTTTCAGAGACCGGAAAAGGTGATCATGCTTCATGCAACTGACACCCACGGTCTTTTTGAATTCCGGCCCCTTGAACCAGGGTACGGCATTACCATCGGAAATGCTTTGCGCAGAATCCTGCTTTCCTCCCTTGAAGGTTTTGCTGTTACCAGCATTAAAATTGAGGGTGTGGAGCATGAATTCTCCACAATAACTGGTGTTATCGAAGATGTAACTGATATTGTTCTTAACCTGAAGCAAATACGGTTCAAACGCCTCGTAGAGGATACCGATCAGGAAAAAATCATGGTAACCATCTCAGGCCAGGATAAATTCAAGGCTGGCGATCTGAACCGCTTCCTTTCAGGATTTAAGGTTCTTAATCCCGACCTGGTCATCTGCCGTATGGAACCCGATGTAAAACTGCAGATGGAAATGACCATCAGCAAAGGACGCGGGTATGTTCCTTCGGAAGAAAATAAACCGGCCAATGCAGAATTCGGACTTATCGCCCTCGATGCGATCTTTACTCCCATTAAAAACGTAAAGTATTCGGTCGAAAATTACCGCGTTGAACAAAAAACTGACTACGAAAAGCTCCTGATTGAGATTACTACCGATGGTTCCATTCATCCGAAGGAAGCATTGAAAGAAGCAGCAAAGATTCTGATCTATCATTTCATGCTGTTCTCTGACGAAAAAATCACCATCGAAACCGAGGAAAAATACACCTCCGACGAATTTGACGAAGAAAGCCTCCACATGAGGCAGCTTCTGAAAACCAAGCTGGTGGACCTTGACCTTTCAGTAAGGGCCCTCAATTGCCTCAAGGCTGCTGAGGTGGAAACGCTTGGCGATCTGGTAAAATACAATAAGAATGACCTGCTGAAATTCCGCAATTTCGGAAAGAAATCGCTCACCGAACTGGATGAGCTTCTCGAAAGCATGGGTCTTACTTTTGGAATGGATGTTTCAAAATATAAATTAGACAAGGACTAACATCATGAGACACAGTGTTAAGACGAATCATCTGGGAAGAACGAGCGCCCACAGAAAGGCATTGCTCTCCAATCTGGCGGTTTCCCTGATCAAGGAGAAACGTATTGAAACGACACTGGCCAAGGCTAAGGAGCTTCGCACCTTTGTGGAACCACTTATTACACGTTCCAAGGAAGATACCACCCACTCGCGGCGTATCGTTTTCAGCTACCTGAAGGATAAAGAAGCTGTTGCCGAACTTTTCCGTGAGGTAGCTCCAAAAATTGCCGACCGTCCGGGTGGATATACACGAATTCTCCGCACCAGAAGCCGCGCCGGCGATAATGCTGATCTGTGTATGATTGAGCTGGTCGATTTCAACGAACTGTATACCAAGACGACCAAAGAAGCTGAAACGAAGCAGACCGGCAAGCGCAGAAGAAGAGGCTCAGGGAAAAAATCGGCTGAGGGAAAAGCTGCTGAAACCCAGGCACAAGCTCAGCCGAAGCCTGAAAAACCGGAGCAGTCTCCTGAAGAAAACACGGGAGAAAAGGAACAGACTCCATCCAACGAGTAAGAAAGTATTCTTATTTTTCTTCATAGCGGAAGGTGATTGGCCTTCCGCTTTTTTTGTTTCGAATTGACGCAAAAACCCGCTGCAGGTAAATTTTCCCGGGAAATGTAATGTTGATATTTCAACCCGGATCAAACAATAAGAGGTCAAATAAACCCTCATTGCACATCAAAAAGCTGTGCAATGTACCTGGTGGGCATCCTTTACTGTGTTTTAGCTGGGTTAGCCCTGCCGGTATGAAATGCAAAAGCATCCCATCTGACCGGTTCTGCATGTTAAAATGCGGAATAAGGGTTACATTTGTAGATTCAGCATACCAAATTATGTTATGTCAGGAGGTTTACTGACTTTTGCGGAAAAACTAAGAGCCGCAGGCGAGCTGGCAGAAATCAGGATTCCTGTTGATCCTGTGCTCGAAATTACAGAAATTACTGACAGAATATCCAAGCTTCCTGGAGGGGGAAAGGCTCTTCTTTTTCATGATACCGGAACCCGTTTTCCTGTTTTGATCAATGCATTGGGCTCTGAGAGGAGGATGAGTATGGCATTATGCGCAGATTCGCTGGATGAAGCGGGTGAAAGGGTCAACAGGATGCTGAATATGGTTACCGGAATGATGGCACGTTCCTCGTTTTCCCGGCTCATAGCGCTTCCGGAAATTCTCAGAATGGCTTCCTGGATGCCGCGAAAGAAAAAGGGACGGGGAGCCTGCCAGAAGCACGTCATGGAAAAGCCGGATCTGTCGGCATTGCCTGTTCTCAAATGCTGGCCCTATGACGGGGGAAGGTTCATAACCCTTCCGGTGGTCCATACGGTGCATCCGGATACCGGCCTGCGAAATGCAGGAATGTACAGAATGCAGGTCTTTTCTGCCGATACAACCGGTATGCACTGGCACAGGCATAAAACCGGTGCACAGCATTACTGTGCCTATAAAGAAAAGAAGGAACGGATGCCTGTTGCAGTTATTCTGGGAGGCGATCCGCTGTATGCCTATGCTGCCTCGGCTCCTCTTCCCGATGGCATTGACGAATACCTGCTGGCCGGATTTCTGAGAAAACGCCGTGTGACGATGGTACGATGCCTCACTCAGGACATCTGGGTTCCGGAAGATGCTGATATTGTTATTGAAGGTTTTGTTGATCCCTCTGAGCCCAGCGTTACGGAAGGCCCTTTCGGCGATCATACGGGCTTTTATTCCCTGCAGGACCTTTACCCGCTGTTTCATGTTACCTGTATCACCTACCGTCAGGATGCGGTTTATCCGGCAACCATCGTAGGGATACCCCCACAGGAAGACTATTATATAGCAAAGGCAACCGAGCGGATATTTCTTCCGCCGATCCGGTTTACCCTGCTTCCCGAAATTACGGATTTATCTTTGCCGGCTTTTGGTGTGGCTCATAATCTTGCTATTGTGTCGGTGAAAAAGTCCTATCCGGGACAAGCCTCAAAAATTGCAGGAGCGTTATGGGGCGCAGGACAAATGATGTTCAACAAATTCCTTGTGGTAGTTGATGAGAACGTTAACGTGCATGACCTGCAGCAGGTTTTCCATGCATTGCTTTCCCATGTGCGGATTCCGGACGATCTGATCCGCCAGACCGGCCCCCTTGATGTGCTCGACCATGCTGGAATCGGTGAAGCGTATGGAGGGAAACTTCTTCTTGATGCCACGGAAAAATTTCGTGAAGAATTAACTGCTGTCAGTCCGGCCCGGGAATTTTCAGAATTATCGGAAAATGCAGGGAATGCCGGAGCCCACGTAACCATTGTTCATACAATCAAGGCCGTCAGGATGATCATTACCGTTGCCGCGATTGCCAAACCGCAGTGTTCGTTCAGGGAGGCTGTGGCGTGGATAAACGGCAGAATCCACAAGCCGGATGGTAAAACCCATATCATTATCATTACCGACCAGGGAACAGAAAATCTTCCGGCAGATCTTCTGTTGTGGTACATATTGGCTAATACTGATCCGGTGCGGGATATTGTTTTTTATCGCGGTACGGTTCCGGTTTTGGGTATTGATGCCACCCGAAAATCAAAAAAAACGGATAAATTTGAACGAAAATGGCCGAATGTACTTATTATGAGTGACGAAATTATTCAGAGAGTTGACGAACGATGGAGTTTTTATGATATAGGTTCATTCATTCCTTCTCCCTCTCTAAAGGTAAGATCGCTTGGGGCAGGATATGGCCCTGAGGTTGTGTCGGAAGAATAAGTAATGCGGGTGTATGAGAAAGGTGCCTGGATATTATCTCTTGCTTTTGTTTGGCATGCTGGTATGGACTGAAGCACTACCCGCACAGGTAGCAGATATGCCGAAAGCCGAACATTTTTCCACAGAGAACGGACTGAGCCAGGCACAGATAAATGCCATTCTGCAAGATGCTTACGGATTTCTGTGGATCGGCACACAGGATGGACTGAACCGGTATGATGGCAATAAATTTGTTCATTTTCAGCATCTTCCGTTTGATACTACGAGTCTTTCCAATAATTATGTACGAAGCATTACGGAAGATCCGGACCATAATTTATGGATTGCCACTGATTACGGGCTTTGCGTTTTCAGAAGAAAGGAGAACAGAATTTCCTGTTTTTTTCACCAGGATGACAATCCCAACTCTCTTACCGCAAATCAGGTTTACGGAGTTTACTCCGATCGCAGGGGCGATATCTGGATAAAGACCGCAAATGCCATAGATCGTTTTGATCGAACGACGGAAAGGTTTTATCATTTTCCTCATTTTAATGATCCCCAGAATTTCGTTACCGGATTGCAGAGTTATCCTATTCTTGAGGATGCAAAGGGCTTTCTTTGGTTTGGAAGCAAAGACGGTCTTTTCAGGATGGATTCCCTGCGCACCTCATTGGTTCGTTTTTCTTCTGCTCTGTCTGATCCGGGTTCTATAAGTAACAACTATATCAGGGCGCTTTTTTTGGATCATTCAGGTAACTTATGGGTTGGAACCCGAAACGGACTTAACAGATTTGATTATTCATCCGGGAAATTTTTCCGCTACTATCCTTCGGGCAGAACACTACCCTTGCCTGAAAATTCAGTGAATGCCATTACTGAAGATTATACAGGCCGGTTATGGCTTGGAACCGATAACGGCTATCTGATATTTACCCCCGAAAAGGGAGTTGTTAAACAGGTAACCCAGGTGGAAGCAAACAGTCAGATGCGGACACTCCGCATGGTCACCGGGATATTTTCTGATTATACCGGCCTTATCTGGATTGGCAGTTTGGAAGGATTGTACAAGGTTTCTCCGTTTCCTCCTCGTTTTGGATTGATCAAAAGTCAGCAAACTTCCTATCAGCCTTTGAGTTCGTATGATATCGGTTCCCTATTTGAAGATGATGATGGCCGTTTATGGATTGGTACATGGGGAGGAGGATTAAATATTCTGGACAGAACGACAGGGAAAAATATTGTTTATTCAGAGAATAGTCCTGATCCGGCTCACAGGATCGGGAATAATTACATCCATGCGATCATCCGGTTATCCAACGGGGATATTCTGGTGGGTACGCAAAACGGAGCATTTATATATTCAGGAGGCCGGTTTGTTACCTTTTGCTCAAAATATGTTCAGAAGGCCTGCAAGGTTTTTAACAACAACCGGATTTATGATATTACCGAGGACAGGTCGGGAAATATATGGTTTGCTACCGGTTACGGATTGTTCAGGTATGATCCGGACCGGCGTTCTGTTTTCAGTATCAGCCAGATTCCGCTAAAGAAGGGTATGCTAAGTCTGAACACCGTTTTTTCTGTAGCCGAGGATAAACCCGGGAATATCTGGTTTGGTACAGACAATGGATTGTTCTGTTATGAAAGATCAAGCGGATTGTACCGGCATTATATTGCATCAAGGAATCCTTCTGACAGCTCTATTTCGAGCAACTCGGTTTATACTCTGTTTTCTGATTCAAGGGGAATTCTGTGGATAGGCACGCAATCGGGTCTGAACCGTTACCTGGCTTCCCGTGACCGGTTCATTACCTATTCAACAAAAGACGGATTGCCCAGCAACCTGATCTATGAAATTCTGGAAGATAAAAGGCATGCCATCTGGCTAAGTACCAATTATGGTATTGCCAGCTTCTTTCCTGATAGTACGGGTTTTTTCCGGTATGATCTGGCGGATGGATTGCAGAATTATGAGTTCAATCTGGGAGCTGCTTATTGCAGCCGAACAGGAGAGGTTTTTTTCGGGGGTATTTCAGGGCTGAATTTTTTTCATCCTGATTCCCTGATCCGTTCAGGAAAGGAGCCTAAGGTAAGGATAGGAGAGATTGAACTTGTTTACCGGAACGGGGCCATCCGGCGGATTTACGAGGCACCGGATGTTTTGGTCATCCCTCCTGAAGTAAAAGTTTTTCATATTGATTTTGCCGTTCTTGATTTTCAGAATCCTGTAAAGAACCGCTACGGTTATAAACTGGTCAGTTCAGGAGAAAAAGGCGAGTGGATTGATCTTCAGAACCGAAATACGGCCACATTTGCCAGTCTGTCACCGGGTCTGTATCAGTTTTCCCTGCGGGGTGCAAATGCTGAACAACAATGGAGTCGGGAGATTTACTCGATGCAGATCAAGGTACTGGCTCCCTTTTACCGGTCAACCACTGCCCTTGTCCTGTATGTTCTGCTACTGGGTGTTTTGATAGCCGGATTTATTAACTGGCGTACACGAAATCTCAGAATGTCGAACAAAATTTTACTGGAACGGCACATTGATTCCTTGCGTATTGAAAAGCAGAGAAAAGAGCTTGAAATCAAAAACAAAGCGATTACTGACAGCCTCCGATATGCACAGCGCATACAATCTGCTCTCATGCCTTCCGAAAAAATGGTCAAAAAGATCTTTCCCGAATCGTTTATTTTTTTCAGGCCCAGAGATATTGTCAGCGGTGATTTTTACTGGATTCATCAGAAAAACGGAATTATCAGCATTGCCACGGTCGATTGCACCGGCCATGGTGTACCGGGTGCCTTTATGTCGATTATTGGATATGAACTGCTTAGAACTGTCACCGGCCATCAATTTGTAAGCGATCCTGCCTGGGTGCTGAATGAACTGAATTCAGGACTTAGAAGCATTTTTGGAGATTCGGAGCATGTATCGCTGAAAGACGGAATGGATGTTTCTTTTGTTATCATAGAAAAGCAGAAACGAAAACTGCGTTTTGCCGGAGCCTTCAGTCCGCTCTTTATTGTGAGAAACGACAAAATTCTGGAGATTGACGGGGACCGTTTTTCGGTGGCATTGACTCAGGATACTGAAGATGTCAGGGAATTTCAGAGCCATGAAATTGATCTTTTGCCCGAAGATGTTGTATATATGTTTTCTGACGGGTATGTTGATCAGTTTGGCGGGCCCGAAGGCAAAAAGTTTAAATACCGCCGGTTCCGTTTTCTTCTCCTTAATATCTATCGACTGTCAATGGAGGAACAAAAACGCATGCTTGAGAATACTTTTGATAACTGGAAGGGAGAAAACGACCAGGTGGATGATGTGCTTGTAATTGGGTTCCGGCCTCTTTCAGAGTAACTTACTTAGTTGCCAGCAGGGTACTCATCTTTTGAATCAGAACCTCAATCTGAAAAGGCTTGGCAATATAATCGTTCATTCCGGCTGCAATGCATACTTCCTTGTCACCTGACAGGGCATTGGCGGTTATGGCAATAATGGGGGTGAAGGATCCGGCAGATGATTCAATTTCCCTTATTTTACGGGTTGCTACAATACCATCCATTACCGGCATCTGGATATCCATCAGTATCAGATCGTATTTGTTGCTGCCGAATTTGTCGAGCGCTTCTTTTCCATTATTCGCCACATCGATGGTTTTTACGATTTTTTTCAGACTGAGCTGAATAATCTTCTGATTGATAAGATTATCTTCCACAAGGAGAACGCTGGCGTCCTTCAGCTCAACAGCCTTTTTTACGGGAACCTTAACGGCCGGCTTTCCTTTGGCAGGCAATGGTTCGGCAATGAGTTTCCCTGCCCTGCGGAAACGCATCTCAAATGAGAAGAGCGTATACTGCGTTGTATTGTTGATTTCCAGCTTTCCTCCGGCTGTCTGAATCAGTTTTCTTGCAATGGTGAAATCCAGTATTTCCGTTTCGGCAACCGTTGTTTCTCCTGTTATTTCGCGGTAGTCAATATTTTCCTGATCCGAAATGAACCGCAAAGGCATTAAGGTTGTCTTGACCTCAAATGCAGGGATGATAAACTCTTCGGTTTCTTTTCCTGCTTTTACACGGACTTCTATCTCTGCTTTGCGGTTTCCATGGAACTTGACAATGTTATCAATGAGGTTCAGAAAAACCTGTTTCACCCGCACAGGAGCTCCTGTAAGATTTCTGGGCAATTTGGGATCGAAGTGCAAAACAATCTCCAGGTTGTCGTCTTTTTTAAAAAGGTTAAGTGTGCTCGAAATCGTATTGTAGAGGTCAAAGGTGATCTGATAATCTTTTTTCTCAGAGAACTCAATGCTAGAGACTTTTGCTATGCTGTTTACAACATTGGCAAGATTGCTGGTGGAGGCGATGATGGTATCGAGCAGATCCCTCTGCGCTTCATCCAGAGAAGAATCTTCAAGCAGTTCGCTGATTACCATTATATTGTTCAGGGGTGTGCGGATTTGATGGGACAATTTCGAAATGAACTCATCTTTGGACCGGTTTTGGTTGCGCGCTGACAGCATTTCCCTTTCCATCCGGGAATAATAGTCAATCCGCAGGTATTCATAGAATAAAAGAAATGCCCACACACTGAGCATGGATGCAAGCGCCCTGAAAGCAAAAGGAAGTGGGAAGGGATGCGGCAAAAAGGAAGGGCCCGGAAAAATGCAAAGAAGGAAGATAAGAACAGTAAACCCTCCGGTGACATAACTTCCTTTCCGTGGGCCGAGGAGAAAAACGGTAAGAACAGGATAGACCGGCAGCCATATCAGTCCTGTGCCTTTTGTTCCTCCCGTGATACTTAGGAATAATAAAAGAAGTGTGGATGATGCAACAAAAATAATGGATGACAGGGAGTAATTTTTTGTTTTCCGAAGATAGAAGAATGTTCCGGCAAGGATTAATGCCAGGGCTATAAGGAAACCCCCGATCAGAAACAATTTATTAAAGAAAGCAATCAGGCCGAAAAGGAAGGTAAGAAGAAAGCCTATTGAAATAAAAGCCTGATTGAGAATGATTTTACGTGTCTGATCCTCTTCCCCCGGTATAACGCCGGTACGTTCCAGGGCAGCAATAATATGATCCAAAAATTTCATGTCCCGAATCCAATTCCTTCAACCTGCTAAAATTATAAAATAATCTAATAAAACCTTCCTTTCGTCATAAAATCTGCCTGGTTTTTCATTGACTTACTGAACAGGTTACAGGATTACGAAGGAAAAAACAGGCAGATTTTGTACTTTTACGGAACAGTTTTTGCATACAGCAGAAACAGGCACTTTGGATTATGAAACATTTCCGGAACAGTATTCTATGGGGATACAGCAGTGTTTGCTGTCTTTTTTTCTTCTTGCTTGCACAGGGGGATCTTTCTGCGCAGACCGATACAACAGGATTAGTGCGGTATACTCCCGAGTACCGGTTTACCGACGGGATATTCATTGATTTCATGCAAGTGAGAAATAACCGTCCGATAGCCAAATCGCGCATTCTTACAACGGTTGACTACAATGATCCTTCTTTTTTTAACCAGATTCTGAAACAGAACAAAATATCCTATTACGATGAGATGGGTGTTAAGAGGGAAATTGCAGCCGATAAAATATGGGGCTTTGCCAGGAACGGAAGTTTGTATTACCGGATTGGCCAGAATTTCAACCGGATAATGATTGTGGGAAGTATCTGCCATTTTATTGGTACTGTTACCACGTATAATCCTCGGTATTATAGTCCATACATTTACGATTATTATTCTTATCCCTATTCGCCATACTCCTATGGCTATCCTTACTCATCGATGGAAACACAGGAAGCAAAGCAATTTCTACTGGATTTTGAAACCGGCCAGGTTTATGAATTTACTGTAAGTAATGTGGAAGCATTGTTGATACGCGATCCTCAGCTGTATGAGGAATTTATGGCACTTTCAAGCCGAAAAAAGAAGCAGTTGCGGTTTATGTACGTTCGTCGTTTCAATGAGCGTAATCCCTTGTATCTTCCTGCAAATAATCAATAAAACAAGGCATATGAAAACTAAATCTATTCTGTTTTTTTTGTTCTTTTCCTTCCTTCAGATGGTTGGTGCACAGGATTATGTGCCTACACGGGCCGATGTTGAGCAGTTTTTTAAAACCAAAACGCTCGTTGTTCTGGAAGATAATCCGCTGATGGAGTATAATATCCTCATTCAGGAGGTGATGAAGCGGGAGTGGACCATCACACCCTTTGAAATTATTTCTTACAAAGAGTTTGAAGAAAAGCGCAAGGATCCTGCCTATTCGTTTTTAGTTCTTGTTCAGACGCGTTTTGAACGGGACAAGACCAACGCTAAGTATAAATTCCTCGACGTTTTGCTGGGGGGCAACTATTTCCGGATCAACGAAATGCCGGCGCTTGTCCAGGTTCCTCTTGCCTATGAAGAAGTGGAGGAGCATAGTTACATTTATAAGCTCGGAACCCTGGTGCGCTTCATCCAGAACCATATACGGCTCATCTATGAGAAGCCGGAAATCATTTCGGCCAATGTTTTTAAATACTATAACAACAATATTGCTGACATCCGTAACAAAGTCCTTTATGTAACTGAAGACGACCTGGCTCCGGAGGTCAATTCAGAACGAAAGATCAAAGCCATTTATCCTTACAAGGTAAGAATCACCACACCGGAAGAAATTGAAAAGGCGATCCAGGAAAAAAATCCGGATGTAGTATTTCTTCATAAGGTGGGACCGGAAGGAACGAGGATGAAAGCCCGGTGCTACAAGGTGATTATTGGAGCAGATGATGCCAGATTCTATTATTTTGATTATCATAACATTGACGACAAGCACCCTGACGGCTTTCTGGCCAGTGACTTTAAAAAACTAGCTAAAAAGTAAGGATTTCTGACATGGCGGATGACAAAAAAATCATTTTCTCCATGGTGGGAGTGGGGAAAATTTATCCCCCCCACAAAAAGGTGCTGAACAATATTTCCCTGTCGTTTTTCTATGGAGCAAAGATCGGCGTCATAGGTCTCAATGGTTCGGGCAAATCGACCTTGCTGAGAATAATAGCCGGGAAAGAGAAATCGTTTGAGGGGCAGGTGGTTTTTTCCCCGGGGTATTCCATTGGATTGCTCGAACAGGAACCTCAACTTGATGAAGACAAAACAGTCAGGGAAACGGTTGAAGAAGGGCTGGGCAGGATTGTTGGTCTGTTGCGTGAGTACGAGGAAATAGCCAACCGCTTTTCGGAGCCTTTGCCGGAAGAGGAGATGAACCAATTGCTTGAACGGCAGGGACAATTGACTGAACAGATTGATGCAGCCGGTGGCTGGGAACTGGATAGTACTATCAGCCGGGCTATGGATGCCCTCAACTGTCCGGAGGGAGATGTTCCGGTATCGATTCTTTCAGGCGGGGAAAGGCGCAGGGTAGCTCTTTGCCGGCTTTTGCTCCAGCAGCCCGACATTTTGCTTCTCGATGAACCCACCAACCATCTTGATGCTGAATCAGTGCAGTGGCTGGAGGTATATCTGCGGAACTACCCGGGAACAGTTATCGCCGTTACACACGATCGGTATTTTCTTGACAATGTGGCGGGGTGGATTCTGGAACTTGACCGGGGAGAAGGGATTCCATGGAAAGGCAACTATTCGTCGTGGCTGGAACAAAAGGCCCGGCGGCTGGAAATGGAAGAAAAAACCGAAAGCCGGCGCAGAAAAACCCTTGAACGGGAACTGGAATGGGTGCGCATGGCCCCGAAGGCACGACAGGCCAAATCAAAAGCCCGTCTGAATGCCTATGAAAAACTCCTGGGAGAGGATGTCAAAGTTAAGGAAGAGCGTCTTGAGATATTTATTCCCAACGGTCCCCGCCTTGGTCAGAAAGTGATTGAAGCCAGGCAGGTAGCTAAAGCTTACGGGGATAAACTGCTGTTTGAGAACCTGAATTTCGTTCTTCCTCCCGCAGGGATTGTCGGCGTCATTGGCCCGAATGGCGCAGGCAAAACGACACTCTTTCGTCTGATCATGGGGCTGGAAAAACCCGATGCCGGAGAGTTTGTGGTTGGAGAAACAGTCAGGCTTGGTTATGTTGACCAGGACCATGCTGCGATAGATCCCCAAAAGACTGTTTTTGAAGTCATTTCAGGTGGAAGTGATTTTATCAGGATGGGAGGACGCGAAATAAACGCCCGCGCCTATGTTGCCCGGTTCAATTTCACCGGAGCCGATCAGGAAAAGAAAGTGCATATGCTCTCAGGCGGTGAACGAAACCGGCTTCACCTGGCCCTTACGCTGAAAGAAGAAGCCAACGTTCTGCTACTTGACGAACCAACCAATGACATTGACGTAAATACCCTCCGTGCCCTGGAGGAAGGCCTGGAGGATTTTGCCGGCTGTGCGGTAATCATCTCCCATGACCGCTGGTTCCTTGACCGTGTAGCAACTCATATCCTGGCTTTTGAAGGGAATGCCCAGGTTTATTTCTTTGAAGGGGGATTCTCGGAATATGAAGAAAACCGCAAAAAAAGAACGGGAGAAACCACACCGAAACGTTTCCGGTTTAAAAAACTTACCCGATAGGAAGAATCGATAGCATTGCGATTCCAACTGCAGAGGATTGTTTTTCGTTTTTATCTGGTTTTTGCTGTCTCAGAAAGTCACAGGATGGCATTCAATAATCGGTAAATTCGAATCAGTCTGATGAATAAAAAATTTTTATTATTTTTGAACAACCTGATTTTCTAACTAAAACCTGAAATCCTATGAAGTGGTTTTTACGCTTTTTCTTTTTAATGAGCCTGTGTCCGCTCATGTTGTCTGCTCAGAATGAAGTTCTTATTGCAGACTTTGAAACTTCCATTCCCAACACCTACTATTACGCCCCCGGGGGTACAGCCACTGTGGTGGATAACCCGTATGTTGATGCCAGAAATGGCAGTGCCAAGGTTCTGCGTTTTGACAAAAGTTCGGGGACTTACCAACTTATCGGATTCGGATTTCCTGACCTGCAGATAAAGGTGAAGGATGTAAAGCAGGTGGAATTTCTGATTTACGGCGAAAATTTCAACAGTCTTTACGTGTCAACGGAAAATACCCTTGACCCGCGGACAAGTGAAATTCACAAGATCTGGGCTAAACCTTACGGTACTTCAAATGTCTGGTACAAAGTGACCGTTCCGCTTAACAAGCCTGATCCACAGGATACCCTCGGGTATCTGGGGTATCTCAACATTTTTCCGAACATGGAAGATGCTGCCCAAGCAACCTTTTATATTGACAGCGTGAAACTGGTGCTTTTCCCCACCGGTGTCGGGGTAGAAAGTGTGACCGTTGACCCCAAACAGGTTGAGCTTATTGTGAATGAAAAGCGCTTAATTGAAGCGCAAATTGAACCTGAAGATGCTGATAATAAGAATGTTACATGGGCATCAACCGATGCTGATGTTGCCACGGTAGATGCTACCGGAATGGTTACGGCTGTTTCAGCTGGTTCAGCTAAAATCTATGTGACCACTGAAGATGGCGGGTTTACCGATACCTGTTATGTTACCGTAACGGATGTAATTCCTGAATATCCGCCTGTGATAGCCAACTTTGAGGATGTGGTTCCTTCTGATGCCCCCGGTTCAGGTGTATGGCAGGTGTTCAGCTGGAATGGTTCGAGGGAGATAATTCCCAATCCGGTTAAAGACGAGAACAATAATACTGATAATTTACTGCATTATACCAAGGATGCCGGCGCTACGTGGTCAGGTTTCGGATTCTTTTACCAGGATGGCATTTACACCACACCCGATCTGGAAAGCCTTGAACTGATGTTGTATGGTGTGCAATGGACCAAGCTCTTTGTTAAAGTGGAAGGTATCAAAAACGGAACACCTGCTACCTTTTATGAAACTCCGTGGCCGTGGGCACCACCCTCAACGGCTGGAAGCTGGAATAAAATTGTGATTCCTTTTGGGCCCAATCTTGCCGGCAGCCGGATAAAGAATATTCTTGTCATGTGTGCCGATGTCAGCGACCCGTTCGAAGTGTATGTTGATCAGGTAAAACTGAATTATAAAGTTTCCGTGGAATCGGTAGCGCTCAATAAAACAACCCTTGAACTGGCTGTCGGTGCTGAAGAATATCTTGAAGCTATTATTACTCCGGCCAATGCTTCGAACCAGAACGTTACCTGGGAAAGTTCCAATACTGCCGTTGCCACAGTAAACTCACTGGGCAAAGTAGTAGCCGTAGCTCCCGGAACCGCCACCATTACGGTAACTACCGAAGACGGTGCCAAAACGGCTACCTGTGAAGTTACTGTTATTCAAACAGGTATCCATTCAACCACGGCAAAACAAAGTTATCTGTATCCAAATCCGGTGACCGGTTCTGTGCTTTATGTTGCAGTGCCTTCAGCTGTATCCGGAACGGTTCAGTTCAGAATAATGGATGTTTCAGGACGTATCGTTCAATCCTTCAGCTCACCTGTTAACGGAAGCCGCACCTATCAGCTTTCTGTCCGTCTTGTCCCCGGCAATTACCTGCTGAAGGTAACCGGTGAAGGCGTCAATGATATGATGAAGCTGATCGTGAAATAAGGGAAACTAAATGGACTAAATTTTGTCAGCCGGCGAAAATCAACCTGCCGGCTGACTTTTTCATTATCCAAACCATTCGCATATGAACCGAAAACTCATTTTCTTTTTTCTTCTCATACTTGCAGGATGGAGGGGACATGCAAGTGACTGGATTCAAACTTTGCCCCTGACCGATAAGATTCTGGTGCTGTATTTTGACGATGGATATATTCAGCATTATGGTTACCACCAGCAGTCATCGGCCTGTGTAACCTTTAACAGCCCTCTCGATATCAGCAAGGCCATGCTGACCGGTTCTTATACCATTTCAAGCCCTGATGATGCCAGTTTTGCCGGAGGTGTTCAGCCTGTGAGTGTTGGCCGTAAATCGAAGGGACAGGACTTTTCACGTAAATGCCTCTGGAGACAGTCTGTTTTGTACAATGAATGCCATGGCGGAGCTACCATCTGCGATAACGACTTCATTTTTGAACATTTCGTTTATCTTGAACTTCCACATGCCCTGCAACAGGGGAAAAAGTACGTCATCACCCTTTCAGGTCTTGCCACTAATTATAATTCCGACACGCTGGTTTTCGATGTGACACGGGTAAGATCGGATGCAGTTCATGTAAATCAGATCGGGTTTTTACCGGATGCAGAAGAAAAATACGGTTATCTTTCAGCCTGGATGGGGGACAAGGGACCTCTTGACCTGGACGATTATGCCGGGTCCAGGTTTCATCTGATTGATCTCTCAACGGGGCAGGCAGTATTTGAAGGGACCATAGCCAAACGGCTTGATGTGGAAACTGCCCAGCAGAAAGACCTGCCTGGAGAGCCTGGAAGTCCATTCTTTTCGATGAGTGACGTATGGGAGTGTGACTTTTCTTCATTCACCACTCCGGGTGAATATGTTCTTTCGGTTGAAAAAATAGGATGTTCCTACCCGTTTAAAATCGGAAGGGATATTTACAGGGAGGCATTTTATCATACGGTCAGGCAATTGTATCATGCCCGCACCGGAATTGCCCTTACGGAACCATATACAAAATTTACCCGTCCCCGGACATGCCATCCTGCTGACGGAAAGATCCGATTTAAATATACCCGGTCAAAATGGACCGACTGGCATAGCGAAAACGGTGATATGAATACTGTTTTGTCGCTGGTTGACACGAGTGTACATCTGACAACCTGGGGGTGGTACCAGGATGCGGGCGACTGGGATGGGTATTACTCGCACACTGCAGTGCCACGCTACCTGATGAGCATTTACGAGCTGTATCCGGAAAAATTCCGTGACGGTGAACTGAACATTCCGGAAAGCGGAAATGGTATTCCCGATATTTTGGATGAAGCCCGTTGGCTGATTGATTATTTTGACCGAACACGCGGGCCTTCCGGAGGAATTGCCGGCGCCAGGATTCATCCTGATTTTGAAGATATTGCCGACGGAGTCCCTTCCTGGGAGGATACGAGGAACTGGATCATTTCAGGCGAAGATGTGGTGACAACCTATACGTTTGCCGGCATGTGCGCTCAGCTGGCCTGGTGTTACAAAATATCGGGCAACAATACCCTGGCAAACAGCTTTATCAGCAAGGCCGAGTCGGCATTTGACTGGGCAGAAAGCCACAAACAGCAAGGGGAAGACCTGCACAATGCCCGTTTGTATGCGAGCGCATGGCTGTATAAGTACATTGGTGCTGCTGTGTTCCAAAATATTTTTAAGCAGGATTACATCAATCAGTCATCGGCTGAGTATGCGTCTGAAAATTTCAGGTGGGCAGTGTATGCCTTTGCTACCTGTAATCAAGGAAACATTGACGCCAACCAGAAAACCACCTGCATCAACCAGGTGAAATCCATTGCTGATGCTGATGTGGTTGATCCGGCCACAAAGAGAAGTTTTCGTGCAGGATTCAACTGGACTTATCCCATGCTGGTAGGGCAGGCTACAACACCCATGGTCTTTCCGGCGGTTGTAGCTTATAAGATCACGGGCGATAAAAAATACCTTACGGCCATTGAAACCACAGTTGATTACTTTATGGGGGGCAATCCGCTGAACATGCTCTGGATGACGGGCTATGGAGATCACCATCCGGAGCAGGTCATGCACCTTGACACATGGTTCAGCAACCGGGATGAATTCATTCCCGGGATCATTCCCTATGGCCCTACCTATATAGGTCGCGACTGGATGCCGAACAACGGCCCGTGGGCATCGGAGTTTGCTCTCTGCAGGGTGTATCCGTCAAAGGAATTGTGGCCAGGGCATGAGATGTATTTTGAGAATCGCTATTGTCCCCCAACCAATGAATTTACCATTCATCAGAATACGGCTCCGGCTGCTGCCGTGCTTGGATTTCTATGTGATACGGCTTCCGGTCAATGGGCTCCCAACGAGCCTCCCTCAGTAATTTTTACAGGTCCTGATAAAGCAACCCTCCAGCCTGGTTCTACGGTAACGTTTACAGTACAAGTATCTGACAACGATGGTTACGTTACCAGGGTAGAATATTTCAATAACAAGCATAAAATCGGACAATCAGCCGCACCTCCCTTTTCGTTTACCTGGAAGAACCTGCCGTCAGGTCCCTATGCCATTGAGGCTGTGGTTTATGACAATGAGGGGGCTCGCGGTAAATCCGTTCTTGGCCAGACATCAGCTCCTGCAATTACTTCAAACGATGGTGCGGGACTAAAGGTCTTCCCCAATCCCGGGCACAACATGGTATATTTTGAGTTCGATGTCGAAAAACCGTCGGATGCGATATGTTCTATCTACAGTGCCGATGGAAAGCTGGTCAGATCATGGAATGTAAAAAATCTTGCTCATGGTTTGCAACGGCTTGCCTTTAATCTGTCAGAACTTCCCCTTGTTCCCGGCCAGTACCTTTGTGCAGTTGATACGACCATTCCCGGAAACAAACGGAAACTTGCCTGGCTGATTATTCAATAAGGAACCGCCTGCATGCAAAAGGAAAGGAAGAGATTACAGCAAACAGGAATTCCTGCTGGATCTCTTCTTTTTCGTTTTCTTGTATAGCTATCTAATTATTGTACTTTTGTGCAAAATTTTTCATCATGGCTGTTCCGGTACCAGGCATTCCAAAAGGAACGAGGGATTTTCTCCCCCAGGAAGCAGTTCGCAGGAATTATATTTTCCGTACTATTCAGGAGGTTTTTCATTTGTTTGGATACCAGCCGATTGAGACTCCTGCCATGGAAAATCTTTCTACCCTGCTTGGCAAATACGGGGAAGAAGGAGACAAGCTGTTGTTCAGAATTCTGAATTCGGGCGATTTTTTGAGCGGGGTTCCGGCCGGTATTCCTTACGATTCTTCGGAATGGTCGAGATACATTTGTGACCGCGGTTTGCGGTACGATCTTACCGTTCCTTTTGCCCGGTTTGTAGTACAGCATTACAATGAACTGGTCTTTCCGTTTAAGCGCTATCAGATGCAGCCGGTCTGGAGAGCGGATCGCCCACAGAAAGGCCGTTACCGTGAATTTTATCAATGCGATGCCGATATCATCGGGAGCAATTCCCTGCTGAATGAACTGGAATTGGTTCAGATGATTGATGAGGTGTTCAGGAGGCTCTCCCTGCGGGTGCTTATAAAACTGAACAACCGGAAAATTCTTGCCGGTATTGCAGAAACAATCGGAATGGCTGATCAGCTCACCCCGCTTACCATAGCACTTGACAAACTGGAAAAAACCGGAGAAGAGAAAGTTTTGCAGGAACTGTCGGCAGCCGGAGCCGGTGCAGAAGTAATTGAAAAACTAATCCCCTTTCTGCGGATTACCGGAGGAAATGAGAGCAGGCTGGAACAGCTATCAGAAATGATAAAAGCCTCAGAGGAAGGGAGAAAGGGAATAGCTGAAATGAAGGAGTTGATGGGGTATGTATCTTCCTATGCTCCGGAAGCCAATGTGGAATTTGATATTACTCTGGCCCGTGGCCTGAACTATTATACCGGAACCATTGTGGAGGTCAAGTCGCTGGATGTATCCATAGGGAGCATCTGCGGGGGTGGAAGGTACGATAATCTTACGGGAATATTTGGCTTGCCTGGGATTTCGGGCGTAGGGGTATCCTTTGGTGCAGACCGTATTTACGATGTGCTGCAGCAGACAAATCGCTTCCCGGCAGGAGATACCACAGCCTGCAGCGTGCTGTTTGCCAACTTCGGGGGAAAAGCGGTTCAGCCAGCCCTTGAATTTGTCAGGAAACTGCGTTCAGCCGGTATAAGCAGTGAAATATATCCTGACAATGCCAAACTGAAGAAACAGCTTGATTATGCCAACCGTCGGAATATTCCCTATGTTGTGCTTGCCGGCGAAGAGGAACTGAGCGAAGGAAAAGTGACCCTGAAGAATATGACCACGGGAGAACAGAAAAAAGTGGCGGTTGAAGAGTTGGCGGATGTTCTCCGAAACCGCTGACAAGATCCTTGTTAATCCATCAATTTTTATTCCAGGTAATTATAATTCAGTAAGTTGTCGCAAAGGGTCCACCGGCTGGTGCCGGAAATTCTATTTGGGGTTTTCGAAAACCAATGTCGCTTGTTTTCTGTCGTAACATTTTATCTAACATATTTTTCACCCCTTCATCAGCAGTAATTTTAGGTAATTTAGCCGGAAACATTTTTTGGTATGGCTGAGGCTTTTCTTATTCAACCGGCTCCGGTAACCCTGAAGGAAATACAGCAGGTTCTTGATGAGCATCGCAGGATTGAACTATCGGATGAAGCCCGCGGGCTGATTCAGCGATGTCGCGATTATCTTGACCGAAAGGTTGCCGCGGCCGGTGAGCCGTTGTATGGAATCAATACGGGCTTTGGTGCGCTGTATGACCGGTCGGTTTCTCCTGAAAACCTGGAAAAACTTCAGAAGAATCTGGTGATGTCGCACGCCTGCGGGACAGGAGACGCAGTTCCAGACGATATTGTGCGCCTGATGCTGTTGCTGAAAGTCAGGTCGCTGGCTTACGGATATTCGGGGGTACAAACCGAAACGGTACAGCGCCTTATCGATTTTTACAATGAGGATGTTTTACCGGTAGTTTACCGGTACGGTTCCCTGGGTGCTTCAGGCGATCTTGCCCCGCTTGCTCATCTTTGTCTCCCTTTGCTTGGCATGGGCGAAGTGAGGTACAAGGGGAAGGTATATCCGGCGATCGATATTTGCAGGAAATTCGGATGGGAGCCGGTTAAGCTGAAGAGTAAGGAAGGACTGGCTCTTCTGAATGGAACGCAGTTCATGAGTGCCTATGGAGTGCATCTTTGCCTGCATGTGTTTCATCTTTCCGCCATGGCCGATGTAATCGGAGCTCTTTCCCTGGATGCATATGACGGACGCCTCGATCCGTTTCATCCGCTTGTTCAGCAGATTCGGCCCTACAAAGGTCAAATTACTACCGCCAGGCGCATCCGATGGATTCTGGAAGGGAGCGAACTGATTGCCCGGCATAAGGAGCACATTCAGGATCCTTACTCGTTCCGCTGTATTCCTCAGGTACATGGTGCGTCGAAAGATTCCATCGATTATGTGGCTTATGTTTTTGAGAGGGAGATCAACTCAGTAACCGATAACCCAACCATATTCCCTGAACAGGATCTTATTATTTCAGCCGGCAATTTTCATGGCCAGCCGCTGGCTCTGGCTCTTGACAATCTGTCGATAGCCATGGCTGAGCTGGGAAATATTTCGGAACGGAGAACCTATCAGCTGCTTTCGGGGGCAAGGGGGTTGCCTCCGTTTCTGGTAGCCAATCCGGGTCTGAATTCCGGATTTATGATTCCGCAATATACTTCGGCTTCTCTTGTGAGCCATAACAAGCAGCTTTGCACCCCCTCATCCGTTGATTCCATTGAGTCGTCAAAAGGGCAGGAAGATCATGTAAGCATGGGTGCCAATGCCGCCATCAAAGCCTATATGGTGATGGAGAATCTGGAGCGAATTCTGGCCATTGAGCTTTTCAATGCCGCACAGGCCCTCGATTTTCGTCGGCCATTAAGGACATCCCCATATCTGGAGGCGCTGCATGCTGAATACCGAAAGAAAGTGGCGTTCATTGAAGAAGACAAAGTCATGTATCCCGATATGCAGGCTTCGGTTGAGTTCCTGCGCTTCTGGAAACCGGAACTGCCGGTATAATTCTGAGCCCTCGTAAAATTTAATCCACATTGCGCATAAAAAACTGCGCAATCCTTGCTTAATCAATAACGGATCGTACCTGCGAAAATTCAGATTAATACTGTAAGAATGCAGGCGCAAAGGCCCTTTAACCCAAGTACCATGAATTAGTTTAATTATTTCGCAGGGTTTTGTTTTCGCGGATTTGCCTCAGAAGGAAGTTGCGGAATTCAACTTCCGCCACGTAAAGCTTCATTACCTTGCTGGCAGGAAGAATCTGACGGAACCGTGCATTGTATTTTTCAAGGAGGTCGGTTTCCTGCTTCTGCAGCGAAATGTACTTCTGAATGATGGCATCGGTTTCTTTTTCACTGAGCCTGCCGGCGTTCTGGGTATAGTAATAGGAAGTACTGCGGCGCTGTTCAAGGATTTGATTCCGCTGAGCATCGTATTCATTGTACACCGGCCAGAATTTCTGTGCTTCTTCAGCTGTAAGGCCCATCCGGTTTGTCAGAAAGGCAACCTTCTGGGCCTGAATTTTTTCTGTTCCTGAGGAGGAACCTTCCTGGGCCTTTAGTCCGGGCACGATGGCCATCAATGCCAGCAGGCCGGGGAGTAGACGGAGCTTAATATGTTTCAGCGATATCATGGATACTATAATTTTCGTTTATCAGGTAATTGACTATGTCGCGCCGGGAGATGCCGGGATCTGAAACGGAAATATCCTTTTCTTCCATTGCCAGAACAAGATCTGATTCATCGAAGTAATAACCGGTCATTTCAATCGATTCGCTGAATACAGCCAGTGGAATATCAGGCTGTGCCGGCTTTCTGAAAAAGATAAAGCCGATAACAAGAACCGTTGCTATTCCGCTTACAATCCAGGCGGGAACCAGCCTGGGAGCAAAAAGAGGTTCCCACCAGGGGGCTTTGTTCCTGGCAGCATTTCTCTGCTCCATTCTTTTGTTCAGCCGGGCAGAGAAAGTATCAAAATATGTTTCAGGAACTTCAAATGGATTTCCTTTCGGAAAGTTTTCCCACTCGTTCCCGGAATGGCTGTTCATTGAATATTTCTTTTGTTCATGCATTAGATGGATAAAATTAAGAAAGGTTTAATGCTCTTCCATGTACTTTTCAATTTTTTTTACGGCATGATGGAAAGAAGCCTTAAGAGCTCCTTCTGATGTTTTTAATATTTCGGCCATTTGTTCGTAAGGCATTTCGTCAAAGTAGCGCATATTGAAAACAATACGTTGTTTTTCGGGCAAGGACAGAATGGCCTTCTGGAATTTTTTTTGCAGTTCATTTCCGCTGAACCACGGATCGCTTTCGAGGGAACCTGCCAGCTGGCGTTCCACATCGGCCCAGGGAATAAAAAAACGGTTTCTGCTTTTTCTGAGATGCGCCAGAGCTTCGTTGGTGGCGATGCGGTACAGCCAGGTAAACAGTGCCGAATCACCGCGGAACCCGGGCAAGGCATCCCATACCTTCAGAAAAGTTTCCTGGAGCACATCGTCGGTGTCTTCATGGCGGATAACGATTTTACGTATATGCCAGTAAAGCCGTTCCTTGTATTTTTCTACAATGAGGTTGAAGGCATAGTGCGGGTTGTCTCCTTCCCTGAATAACTGAATCAGTTCCCTGTCGCTGTATTCATTCATAACAACCTCATTCCAGTTCAATTCCGGCTGAGCTTCCTGACGTTACTTCAAAGGAGCGGGTAATAGTTTGCAGGGAGGAACGGGCGTTGAGAGGGCGAAAAACGGCAATATAACTGCCCGGGAGCAGGGTGAGTGTTTCGGTCTTCCCTTCCTTATTGAGGTTGCAGATCCAGCGGAGATTATCGCCTTCCTTAACATACACACTTCCATACCCCGGAGCAGGGAAGAAGAAGTTGACAACCCCTGGCCGGGGAATTTCAATGCGCGTCAGAGCACTTTGTTTGATCTCGATTTGGTTAATAAAAACTTCAGGTAATACCGGAATTTCAATGTCATAGAACCCTGTCAGGTACTTTTCCTGTTTGTTGAATTCCTGTAAATGCAGGGTCTGGGTTGATCCGTGCTTTCTTACGATACATTTTACATCGCGGAAATCGCGGGATCCTTTGGTGGTTACCAGAAGTTCTCCCTGAGGTGCATTGACGGCTACAATCGTGTGTGCTCTTTGGTTGAGCCGGAAGCTGTCAACCGTAACAGGAGGGATAGTATGAACAACAAGCCGGTACGAGATCAGGGGATCGAGAACCAGGGTATCAGGGTTTCCCCGGTTATTGATGGTATGGTAATAATTGTAGCGAGGTTTTCCTGACAGGCGGTCATAGAAGGTCATGTTGACGTTTGTTTCGGTGGGGTTCCCGTAACTGTCGAGAAGATTGACCTGGGCAGTAGTGGAATGGAGGGCCTGTGATATTACGATGTCCAGAGCTTCATGAAATTTTTCTTCTTTCCTGGTATTGAAAAAGTTGCCTATGCAATTGAACGATTCCTTAAATCCTTCATCAATGCCAATACCAATAACGAAGGGTTTGAGGGCAATGCCCATCCTCTGGAGGCTGTCGGATGCCTTGCAGGGGTCGCCATCGCAGGCTTCAACCCCGTCGGTAATCAGGATGATGATATTGCGGCAGTTGGAACAGGCGGGAAAATCTTTTGCCGATAATAATAGCGAATTGGCAATAGGAGTTGTTCCTTTGGGTTCAATGTACCTGAGTTTTTGCCTGATGCGTGCTGCATTTCCTTTTGCAAACGGCACTTCCAGCTTGCTGTCGGAACAATCCTGGGGTGGCACAGGACTCTGGTGCCCGAAAACCCGCAGGGCCATTTCAACATTATCCTTTTTTTCAAGGCTATCAATAATGCTTATGAGAAATTTTCTTGCTATGTTGATTTTGATATCACTCTCCCACATGCCTGCCATACTCTGGGAAGCATCGAAAACAAACAGAATGCGGGTGAGGGGAGGAACATACACCGGCTTTTGTTGTCCTCTCATCAGGAAAGGCATGCCTGACAGGGCAACCATTAAGGCAATCCGGCAGGTTCGGGTTCGGAATGACATACCTCAGCGGCTATGATGTAAAAATAATGAAAATAGAAGGGTGAATCAGGGAAATTATAAACATGTTCATAAAGACAGGGACAAAGCAATGCAGAAGAGCATTTTGTCCCTGTCAGAATTTTTGCTGTGAGTGAATCAGAAATGGAACAGGTTTTTTACCTGCTGATAAACCTGGTCGGGAGTGAAGCCGAGTTTTTCGTCAAGCACTTTATAGGGAGCTGAGAATCCGAACGATCCGAGGCCGAAGACTTTTCCGCCTGGTCCGACAAGTCCCTGGAGGGTAACCGGCAATCCGGCCGTAAGGCCGAAGACAGGAACGCCGGGAGGAATAACCTTGAACTGATATTCAACTGGCTGTTCGCGGAACAATCCTTCAGAAGGGGCCGAAACAACCTGTACCCTGATACCGTCGGATTGAAGTTTCAGGGCTGCTTCGTAGCAGGTAGCAACCTCTGATCCGTTGGCAACCAATATAATCTGGGGATTGTGTGCGGGAAGGACAATGTAGGCTCCGCGGGCTGCAAACAGGGCGTCGGCATAGCGGCTGGATCCTGCGGCTGGTGGAATGTCTTTTATGTTCTGGCGCGAAAGCAGGAGTGCCGAAGGGGTGCTTGTGTTCTCCATGGCGAGTTTCCATGCTATGGTTGTTTCGGTAGCATCAGCCGGACGAAGAACAAGCATACTGCGCTGGCCATGATGGTTGCGCAGGTGCTCCAGCAGGCGAATCTGGGCTTCCTGCTCAACCGGCTGGTGGGTGGGACCATCTTCACCTACACGGAATGCATCGTGGGTCCAGATAAACTTAACGGGAAGTCCCATAAGGGCAGCAAGGCGGACTGCCGGTTTCTGGTAGTCAGAGAATACAAAAAAGGTACCACAGGCAGCAATAACGCCTCCATGCAGTGCCATTCCGTTACACAGGGCCGCCATGGTGAGTTCGCACACACCTGCCTGCAGGAAGGAACCTGAAAAGTCGCCTTTGCGGAAAGGTTTGGTATGTTTGAGGAATCCATCGGTTTTGTCGCTGTTCGACAGATCAGCCGAAGCAACAATCATATTTTCCACCTGCTGGGCAAATACAGAAAGCACATTGGCCGAGGCTGCACGTGTGGCAATCCCTTCTTTATGGGTGATGGATGCATAGTCAATTTTTGGCGGCTGGCCGGAGAGGAAGAAATCAAGCCTGGCGGCAAGCTGGGGATTCTGAATTCTCCATTCAGCTTCTTTCTTTTTACGTTCGGCTACTTCCTGCCGCTTGCGTTCCAGTACCTGGCGGTAATGTTCTTCCACTTCAGGGAAAATACGGAAAGGATCAGCAGGATCCCCGCCAAGATTCCGGATGGTTTTTTCAAACGATGCGCCGGCTTCACCCAGCGGCATGCCATGGGTGGATGTTTTTCTTTCAAAGCTGTTCCCTTTTTCGTCAACAGCTCCTTTCCCCATAATGGTTTTTCCGATGATGAGGGTTGGTTTTTCTTTTTCTTCAATTGCCTTCTGCAGAGCCTGCCTTATCTGTGCAGGATCATTGCCGTCGATGGTATAAACATTCCAGCCCCAGGCACGGTATTTGGCCGCTGTATCTTCACTGGTGACTTCGCTTGTTTCGGTGCTGAGCTGAATATCATTGGAATCGTAAAACATGATCAGGTTGTTCAGACCAAGATGGCCTGCAATGCGGCCTGCGCCCTGGGAAATTTCTTCCTGAATGCCCCCGTCGGATATGTAAGCATATGTTTTGTGTGCCATCCATTCACCAAAGCGGGCGCATAAAAAACGTTCGGCAATGGCCGCTCCAATAGCCATAGCATGCCCCTGGCCGAGCGGACCGGAGGTGTTTTCAATTCCGCGTGCAACGTCTCTTTCCGGATGGCCGGGAGTAGGGCTTCCCCACTGCCTGAATTGTTTTATGTCTTCCATGCTCATTTTGCCAATCAGTGTAAGCATGGAATATAGCATCGGAGACATGTGCCCCGGGTCCAGAAAGAAACGGTCACGAAATGGCCAGGTCATATCATCCGGGTCAAACCGAAGGAATTCGGAATAAAGAATGTGAATAAAGTCGGCACCGCCCATCGCTCCACCCGGATGCCCTGATTTTGCCTTCTCAACCATAGCCGCTGAAAGAATACGGATGTTGTCAGCGACCCGCTTGTCAATATTATTTGCCATAACCTGTCAGATTTATATTAAAGGCATAAAAATAGTCTTTCATGTGGAAATTCTAAAATCCTGCATGAGGGTTTTCATTAACAGCCTGTTATATTCGTTGCCTGGTCTCTTTGTTTTCCTTTTCAAAATCACCCAAAACCTTTACCTTTGCGCCATAGTAACCGAGGAATTTTATGAGTCTTCACTGCGGAATAATTGGTCTGACCAATACCGGCAAGACCACACTTTTTAACTGCATGTCGCGCACCAAAGCCCAGACCGGGAAGTTTGCCTTCAGCAGCAACAAGTCGAATGTGGGCATGATGGAGGTGCCGGATCCACGTTTATACAAACTGGCCGAGCTGGTAAAACCTGAAAAGATTGTTCCGGCTACCGTGGAGATCATCGATATCCCCGGACTTACCAAAGGGTCGAGCAAGGGAGAAGGTGTGGGTAATCAGTTTTTGGCCGACATACGGAATGCTGATGCCCTGATTCATGTATTGCGGTGTTTTGATGATGACAACCTGCCCCATATTGACGGCAGTGTTGACCCTGTAAGAGACATTGAAACCGTAGAATTTGAACTGCAGGTAAAAGACCTTGAATCGGTGGAGAAAAAACTCCAGAAAGTTGAAAAGGCGGCAAAGGTTGGCGATAAAGAAGCGAAAAAGGCGATGGAAGTTCTGCAGGTTTACAAGAATCACCTGAGTGATTTTAAGCCTGCCCGGACGGCTCCTGTTTCAGAGGAAGACAGGAAGTACATTCAGGACCTTTTCCTGCTGTCCGACAAACCGGTAATGTTTGTCTGCAATGTCGATGAGGCCTCTGCAGTAAAGGGAAATCAGTATGTTGAGGCAGTAAAAAATGCCTTGAAAGACCAGAACGCAAAAATTCTTGTAATTGCGGCCGCAGTGGAAGCAGAGATTGCTGAACTGGAAAGCAGGGAAGATCAGATGGCATTTCTGCGCGATCTCGGGTTGGAGGAACCGGGCGTAAACCGTTTGCTGAGAGCCGCCCTTGATCTGCTGAATATGATGTACTTCTTTACGGCCGGACCAAAAGAAGTGAGGGCATGGAACATTAAGAAAGGAATGACGGCCCCCCAGGCCGCCGGAGTAATCCACAGCGACCTGGAACGGGGATTTATCAGGGCTGAAGTGATGAAGTATGAGGATTTTATTGCCCTTGGATCGGAGGAAGCCTGCAAAAAGGCCGGAAAGTTTTATATCGAAGGGAAAAACTACGTGGTGCAGGACGGAGACATTCTGCACATCCGCTTTAATGTATAATTATCCCGGATTGCGTATTTTTTCATGCGCAATGCAGGATCATACCAATTGACCATTCCTTTAGCTGATTCTTTCCAGATAATTGCGCAGAACATCGGGCCACCAATCGTGCAGGTTCCATCCTCTTCCCAGACGGATGGCAAGTGCATTGAGCCGTGGGCTGATGTAGAGAATCTGACCCATTATACCAAATGCAAAGAAATCAGGAGGATGTCCGGGAACTTCAGAAGCCCACCAGTAATAACCATATCCGTTACCCGGTTTATTGAAAAACAAACGACCCCAACTTTTATCCCTGTACAGATCATATCTTCCGGGAGTAAGGTCAGGACGTGTGGATTCTTCCAACCATCCCGCAGGAACAATTTGTTCCTTCTGCAGACGCCCGCGGTTCAGGCATAGAAGGCCAAACCGTGCCAAATCGATGGCCCGCATATTTAAGCCGCTTTCTCCTTTGCCCAGCATGTTTTTGCGTGAATCGCAGGTCAGGGCACCGTCAAATTCAGCCCCCATCGGCCACCAGATTTTTTCAGCCAGCTGCAGAGCCAGAGGCTTTCCGCTAACTTTTTCCAGTACCAGGCTGACAAGGACAGGATAAATATCATTGTAATGAAAACGGCGCGATACAGTATCAATCTGACTTTCCAGGGCTACTTTACGGGTATCCTGATGGAGGTATAACCTGAGATTATCCTTCCATGGGAGATAGCCTTCCGTAAACCTGACCCCCTGGTTCATGGCCAATAAATGCCTGAGGGTAATTCTTTCTCCTTCTCCATTCCAACGGAGTTCCGGGAGGTATTTTTCAACCGGTTCATCGAGCGACGGGAGGATGCCTTCACCAAGGGCAATTCCGGTTAGAACGGAAAGAAAGGATTTGGTAACCGAATATGTCCTGAAGTACGACTCTCTGCAATATCCGTTATAATACCTTTCGGTCAGTATTTTTTCGTTCTTCAGAACAAGAAAAGCCGTTGTTGCTGTCTTTTCCATGAGCCTGTCAACTGGTAATCTGGCAGGCTTCCCGGCTTCATGAAACTCAATAAGGGCAGGCGTGTGGACTTCGTGACGAGGCAAAGGCAGGACTTTATCTGACCTGGGAATAATCATGTAGGGGAAAAAGCGGTGTTCCTCCACATTGTGCACAAACCGGTTTTTTATAAGAAATGCTGCATACCTCAGCCAGAAATTGCGTTCGGGTAAATTCTGCGTTCCGGGTCGTACATCACAGTAACTCATCTGCAGTTCCTTTAGGTAACAGCCATGCGAAAATAAGGTTTTATTGGTGAAAAAAGCATTTCAGTCTGGAAGAAAAGGCCAACAGGTTAAAATATGAGCACCGTCCAGAGTATTCAGATGGCAAAAAATTCATTCACAAACCTTTGTTTTCTAAACGGTTTGGAAAATGTATATCAGGCATCAACAACCTAAAGGTGCTGAAGAGAATACATTACCTTTCTTTCAGAAACTCAGCCAGGTTGATTTGCCAGGAAATTTTTTCTGTTCCGGTAAAATATAACCTGAGGGTAATGATATGGGGGTGGGTGATGCGGTAGGAATAGTTTTCCTTATCGTGGTCAAGCGTTGTGCCTCCCTGAATCCATGGATAGGAACCCGGCAGGTATATAAACACGGAATAAGGGTAGTCCTTAACCCCAAAGGAAGTTCCTGAAAGAATCTGTGTATCTTCATTCCATTCGGTATTTTCAAGTTCCAGGTACCCTTGCAGAATGTGCCGGTTTGTAGCAATTACCTTGGGTTTTTCGGGTAGTTCATGAATCGACAGAAGAGTGCATCCTGCCGGAGGAATCTGCAGGTCGAGTTCCCCGGAGAATTCGCCTTCCAGCCTTTCTTCCCAGAAATTAAAAGCAATATATTTTCTGGCAGGATCCAACCAGAGCCGATCGGCAGGAATCGGCCTTTTTATGGTTTGCGTTTCATCGGGATTGAAAAAAGCTGCCACCGTCCATTCGCCGAAAGGTTTTTTCAGGGAGAGGGCGAAAGCAGAGGGGGTATCGGAGTCGAACAGGTCAACCGGTCTGGCTCCCTGGCCTGAAGAAGGAAATGCTTTCCGGATGATTTCAATACGGTCGGGCGAAAGGTCAATAAGGCGGTCGCCGCTGATAACGTTTCCTCCGGATATTCCAATGATAGTGGCAGCTGCCCGTGCCTGCCCCAGGGAGAGGTTACGGGTGCACAGATGATCCACATCGTTGATCCATGTTCGTTTATGAAAATAGTACCGTTTAGCCCCAGCGGCTGCACTTCCTGTGGGAGTTCCAACATATTGTTTCCAGTTTTCTGTTCGGTAACCGTAATATTGATCAAGTTCGATCCGCATGCTGTCGATCAGGCCAACGGAGATGGCTCCCGGGCCGCATTCATTGATGTGTACCTTCTCTCCGGCCGCACGGCGGATGATTTCGAACCCCCTGCGGTATGCCTCGGCACGGGACACAGACGGATCATAATACCGGTAGGCGGAAAGGAGCGACCAGTCAACAAAATCAATTTTCAGCATTTCATATCCCCATTCGTGCACCATGGTGCTGAAAAGGTTGAACATCCAGTGAGCTGCGCCGGGATGTGTTATGTCGAGGCCATAACGTTTGGGATTTTCATTCCGGGCCCAGTCGGTATCTTCACCGGGCCAGGGACCTACCCGTTTCAGCCTGCCGTCTGGATGTTTCAGAAGCCAGTCAGCATGTTGCTGATAAACTTCCGTAGGCTCTGAAATGACGTAAGGGGCTACCCATAAACCAGGCTTCAGCCCGAACGATTTTATTTTGTCGGCGAGCCATTTCATTCCATGAGGAAACCGGGAATTGCCCTCCCAATCACCGTGCCAGCGCTGGTACCCTTCATCAATCTGAATGTATTCAAGTCCGCAGGGCTTAAGAATACGGGAGGCCAGCTCTGCATTGCGCACCACTTCTTCCTCAGTAACGTGTTCATAGGTGTAAAACCAGCTGCACCAACCGTTTACAATAGAACTGACTCTGGCATTATTTAACCTCCCCATCAGCGAAGCATATTCCTCAAGGGTTGAATATGGATCACTACCCACCAGAATAATAAAACGGTTGGAATGAACTTCCTGTCCAGGCTGCAGCATAAACCCCCTGGCCAGGTAGGATTGCAATGACAGGCTGATAGCATCGCCGGGAAGCCGACGGACATGAATTTTCCCCTGAGCTTTGAGATTTTCAAGTGCCCCGCATACAAGGGCTTCCTTTTTATAGCCGCTGAAGAATCCTGCATTCCACCAACTCTGGATAGTGCTTTCATCAGGGGCAGAGAAGGGATAAAGGGTTCCGGGATCGTAATACATAGGCCCGTTGGTAAGAACTTTTGAGGTTCCTGACCACAGAAGGGATGCAGTATCATTCCCGGCAGGAGTAACAACAAAAAGGCTTTCGATATTAACCGGGACATTGGATTTATTGATGAGCGACATGTCCAGAAATATACCGGGATACCTTTTATACAATGTGATGCTGCGGGTGAACGCCCATGGTGAGTTTTTCGCGGAGGAGTAAATAATCAGCCGTTTTCCTTCTCCCAACGCATCGCTGATTTTGCTCACTTCAGCCCGATGCCGGAATTCAATCATGTCGGGACGGACTTCCCGGTCTGAGCTTACTGCCATTGCTGCGCAATCGGGAATCAGAATACTTCCGTCGGTGCGGTGAACAGAAAAACGCCCTGTTTCTTTGTGCAGGTATATGGCAAAGAAATCATTGGAAAGGATTGGTCCCTTATCAGATGCACCTGACTGACCTGTTTTTGCATCGAGAATATACGGCAGACCAACTGCTGTAACCGGTATTCCCTGAAGGAAGGAACGGCGGGAAATGAATTTACCTTGCATAGGAACATGTGTTTTTTATAAATTGAGTACAGCTAAAAAACAGAACATGCAAAATAATCAATTATTCCTTTCCGTAACCGGCCTTTCTTTGTTTTTATCGCATGGAATGCTTTCCGGTTGTCAACCCGGGGACTCTTCCGTTCCAAAGCTTATTAAACATCCGATCAGGGTTTTTATCCTGGGGAACATGGATGGTTTGATAAGCGGTTTATGTACGAAGAATCATACCGCACACCCTTGCTGGTTGCATGGCCGGGTGTACCCAAACCCGGCAGTGTGTCCAAGGAAATGGTGTCTTACCCCGATGTTGCTGAAACATTTCTGGAAATGACCGTAATTCCTGACCCCGATGATATACAGGGTATGAGGATGGTGCCTTCTCGATTCCATCATGCAGAGATTTGGTGACTCAAAGGATCTGGCACAAAGTTTTCTGCCCGCAGCCAAATAATTCTTATGCTTGAATTCTGGTTTCGTTGCCTACCCGCAGAATATCAGGGCAACAATTCAAACACCACGATTACAGCACCTAATTAATTAATGGTCTGTTCCCCTGTTGAACCCCTGTTGCAGATGAGGGAATATGCAATGGACTCAGGAATCTGCTTTTGCTTCGTTTCAGCGGAGTGAACCTGATGAACAGGGGAAAGTACAATATCCTTCTGCATAGGTTGGCTAATGCTCCCGGCATGCACACACACCTGAAGGCAAGGACCGGTAATTAGCGTTTTCGGTGGTGTCAGGTATAATAGAAAAATTAATTAAATGTTATGCAACATATTAAAAATTTTTAAAAAGATATTGTAACAAAATAAAAAATATTTATTTTAGCATACTTGATTTTAAGAAATCTAACCAAGCTACCCAGCAGATGCCCAGGATGTTCATCAGCGGTCCGGAGCAAAATAAAAACCGCCTTAAGAAGAGGCTGTTGCATCAATTGTATATAGCCGGACAGGCATCTATACCACAGATGGCCCGGATGTTGAGTGTAAGTATACCTACGGTCAAAAATCTGATTGTTGAACTGCTGGAAAGCGATGAAGTTAAGTCAGCCGGTATTGGTGAATCAAACGGGGGCCGGAAGCCGGAGTTATATGAACTTCAGTGCGGAAGGTTCCATGTGGTAGCCTGTGATATGGGCCGCTACATGGCCACAATGGCTGTCTATAACTGCCGGAACCAGCAGGTAGGCAATGCATTAAAGATCAGGACAAATTACGACGATCCGGATTTAATCGAGAAGTTGGTTGAGAACTACTACAGGATTATAAAAGAAAACAATCTTGGGGTACAGCATATTTACGGTTTTGGAATTGATATGCCGGGTCTCATTGATTCGAAGCATGGAATCAATTACACGATAAAGAACCGCAGGAATCAGAACATCAGAAAAGCTCTGGAGAAGCACATCAGCACCTATATTTATATAGACAATGATGCCCGGATGCAGGCTTTCGGCGAATTAAGATTTGGCAAGGCAAAGGGGAAGAAGGATGTGATCAGGGTGCACTGGAGCTGGGGTCTTGGTCTGGGTATGATTCTTGACGGGAAGCTTTACAGCGGTTCGACAGGATTTGCGGGAGAATTGAGTCATATTAAGCTGGAGGATGGAGGCGAATTGTGCATTTGCGGAAAGAGAGGATGTCTTGAAACGGAAGGTTCGGCAACCAGCCTGATGCGGGAAGTGCGCAAGGGAGTCATGCAGAATGTTGTTTCCGTATTGACAACCCGCTATAAGGATAATCTGGATGCCATCACACCCGAAATTGTAATTGATGCAGCACGGGCAGGTGATGAGTTTGCCATCCTTCAGCTGAATCACATTGGCATGGCCTTGGGAAAAGGCTTGTCGATTCTGATTCAGTTGCTGAATCCTGAGATAATTATAATTGGCGGGCCTCTTTCCAGTGCCCGTCAGTTTGTTCTGACACCGATTCAGCAGGCATTGAACCGATACTGCCTGGAAAAAATCAGTCAGAACATACCGGTTGAAATATCGGAACTGGATGAAAATGCAGGTTTGCTTGGTGTGACAGCCTGCCTTTTTGATACTATTTTCAGCGAGAACCATACTATGAAACATATTATGGGTTAATGTTCACTAACTGCTAAAACTAATCGTATGCGAAAGATCATTCTTTCATGGATTGTGTGTTTTTCGATGCTGGGATTTACCCTGGCACAGCACACTGTAACAGGAAAGGTAGTTTCTGCAGAGGATGGCAACCCGTTGCCCGGTGTTGCTATTCTCGAACAGGGTACTACCAATGGTACCATTACGAACCTGGATGGGGATTACACCCTGAAGGTTAGCTCTCCCAATGCTTCTCTGGTTTTCAGCTTCGTGGGGATGGAAACTCAGACCATACCCATTGAAGGCAAAACCAGGATTGATGTTACATTGAAACCTTCGGCCGTGGGTCTGGAAGAAGTTGTTGTAACCGCATTGGGCATCAAAAGGCAGGAAAGAGCTCTTGGTTATGCCATGAGTTCTATTACTGCCAAGGATATTACGAAGGTTGGTTCCACCAATGTTGGTTCTGCCCTGTATGGTAAAGCCGCAGGTGTTCGTATCTCAACGGCACCAGGAGGAGCAACCAGTGCGGTAACGATCAATATCCGCGGTATAAACTCCATCAGCTTCGGCAGCCAGCCTTTGATTGTTGTTGACGGGGTTCCGATCCGCAACGGGGAATCCAACAATAACGGCTACTGGGGTGACCCGAGGATCCGTGGAAACGGATTAATTGACATCAACCCGGAAGACATTGAAAGCGTTTCTATTCTGAAAGGAGCTTCGGCTTCCGCCTTGTACGGTTCAGAAGCCGGTAACGGAGTTGTTCTTATCACTACCAAGAGCGGCCGTGGAGGACAAAAAGGTCTCGGCGTTGATTTTAACATGACCTATACGCAGGAGAAAGTTGCTTTCACTCCCAAGTACCAGAATGAATACGGTCCTGGTTATGACCGTGTGACCAACATGGTTGCTTTCGGGGCAGATGAAGACGGCTGGTTGTGGGAAGATCTCAACGGCGACGGAGTAAAAGAAACTCCAAGGCCGATTTACAGGGCTTATGGCCAGTTCGGTCCTAAATTTGACGGCCGCCAGGTTATCGGTTGGGATGGTAAAATGCATCCCTATGTTGCTCAGCCTGATAATTATAAGGACTTTTACCGTACAGGCCTGAGCGGAATTTACAACATTGCCGTAACCCAAAATTCAGACAAGAGCAATTTCCGGTTGTCTTATACCCGGACTGACTATAAGGGAATTCAGATCGGCGGGAATCACTATAAGAACAGCTTCAACCTGAACGGGCAGATCAAGGTGGGCGACAGAATTACCACCGACCTGGTTGTCAACTATATTGACCAGTTTACGCACAACCGTCCGGAACAGATTAACCGTCTTACCTGCAACTACGGTGGCTTCTTCAGTCGTTTTGACGATATGAGCTGGTACTTTGACAAGTACAAAACCAGCAAAGGATACAAATATGATATGTACAATGCCAGTCAGACGCCCACTCCGGATGAAAAACTGAAATACCATATCAGGGCTTACGATCTGATGGATTTTATGTGGAGACAACTTGAAAACAGCTATGACGAATACAGCGATCGTCTTATCGGAAGCCTTACAACAACTGTTGATCTTTACAAGGGAATCAAATTCCGCGGGAGAGTAGCTACGGATTATACTTCCGGCTATGAACAGACCAAGAACCGTAATGAAAGACCTCTTGCTCTGGCCCGGTCAGGCTATTTCAGCCAGAACAACAGTGTTTATTCAATTGTTTACGGTGATGCTTTGTTCTTGTATGATGGCAAGCTGACCAACGACTTCACCCTTACCCTCAATGCCGGTGTAACCGGGCGTAAAGAATCGTATCGTTACAGCGGTGTCGGCACAAACGGAGGACTTAGCGTGGAAGACTGGTTCCATATCAATGCCAGTGTCAACACTCCGAATGGATGGACAGGGTACACCGATCTTATCAAATATGCTTATCTGGGTACGGTTGGTCTTGGTTTCAGAAATTATTTGTTCATTGAAGCCACAGGCCGTCAGGAAGCTTCATCTACACTTCCTCCCAAGAGCAATTCATTCTTCTATCCTTCAATTAACGGCAGCTTCATCTATTCCGACGCACTGAAACTGCCTTCCTGGGTTGACTATGGAAAAATTCGCGTTTCCTGGGGTATTGTAGGTAATGCTCCCCAGCAGTATGCCGCTAACAATGCATACAACCAGGGATCACTGAACGGCATTGTATACAATTCTTTGCCCAGCAATTACGGAAACGACCAGATCAAACCAGAAACCAAACATGAGTTTGAAGTTGGTATTGAAAACAAATTCTTCAAGAACCGCCTGGGTTTTGAAATTACCTATTACAACAGTACCATCAAGGATCAGATACTGTGGTTGACTATCCCGTCCACCGTCGGTTTCAATCAGATGCTGACCAATATTGGTGAGCTGAACAATACCGGATGGGAATTCGGATTCTACGGCTCTCCTGTCAGGACCCGTGATATTGAATGGCAGCTTCGTACCAACTTCGGGTTTAACCATAACAAGGTTGTTAAACTGATGGAAGGTATGGATTTCCTGACCCACAGCAATATTGATGCCGGCGCTGCTCTGATTATTTCCAAGCCGGGTGAAACCATGGGTGACATCATGTGTTATGTGCCTGCCCGCGATGCACAGGGAAGGATGATTGTTGACGACAATGGTCTCTATAAGATCGATTTCAGTGAAATGAAGAAGGTTGGCAATGTAATTCCCAAGATTGTGGGTGGTATCGGAAGTACCCTTACTTACAAGAACTTCCTGCTCGATTTCACCATTGACTACCGGTTTGGTGGCGACATAATTTCTCTTACCAACTACTATGCAAAAGGAGCTGGTATGTGGGAAGAAACGCTCAAATACCGCGATGCTGAACACGGCGGCCTGTCCTATTATGTTGATGCCAGCGATAAACTGATCCGTTATGATGGAGCCACTGGTCCCAATGGCGAGAAAGTTTATCACGATGGGATTATTCTGCCGGGTGTGAAAGCTGATGGTACTCCGAACGACATTGTGGTGGATGCACCGAACTACTACCTGAATACCTTTACATGGGGCGCCAACCCTGCCTGGGGAATTCCCAACTCACGGTACGATCAGGCTGTTTTTGAAAACAGCTATGTAAAATTCCGTGAACTCTCTGTCGGATATACCCTTCCCAGCAGTCTGACCAGCAAAATCGGCTGCAACAGACTTACCATCTCTCTCATCGGAAGGAACCTGTTCTTCCTCTATAAGACCATCCCGCACCTCGATCCCGAAGTAACCATCGGTTCCTACTGGGTGAACTCTGCAATTGAAAGCGGTACTAATGCTGCCACGAGAAGTTTTGGTTTCTCTGTCAGGGCAAACTTCTGATCCGCTATTGGATAAATTGATTTAAAAAACTGACGCATGAAAAGAATTGTGTTAATTGCAATGATAGCCCTTGTAACCACACTGAATGGTTGCAGGCAATCGGAACTGGAAGAATTGTATCCGGATCCGGGAAAAACTTCCAAGGCTACGGTAGAGAATTTCTTTACCGGAGTTCTTCAGGCTCCTATTAATTATGTGATGATGCATTACTGGCGCTTGTTCGTAGTGGAAAGTCCTACTTTAGGCCATTATACCCAGGTACTTGGCTGGGTTAACAGCGAAAAACAGTACATCCCTGATGCCAGTGCATTGAATGACCGGTGGAAGAACTTCTATACCGGGCCCATGGTACAGTACAGGGAACTGCAGAAACTGTATGAAGAATCCAGCGAAGTGGATAAAGCCGATAAGAGGATCTTCATGCTGGCGGCTACTATTTTCTTCTACGACCAGACCGAGCAGATTGTTGATATGTGGGGTGATATTCCCTGGAGTGAAGCAGGAAAACTGAAGACCAATCTGGGAGATCTGAACAAATCTCTGCCTAAATATGATAAGGGCGAAGAGATTTATACCGCCATGCTGGATGATTTGAAAAATATAGCTGATGAGCTGGCAGATATTAGTGTTCCGGCTTTCTATCAGAATCTTTTCAAGGCACAGGATTTTCTTAACGACGGTGATCTGACCCTCTGGAAGAAATACTGCAACTCGCTCAGACTAAGAATGCTGATGCGGGTTTCCGGTGTACCGTCATTCCAGTCAAGGGTACAGAGCGAAGTGGCTGCTATTCTGGGCAATCCATCCAAATACCCGGTTGTTGACAATAATAATGAAAACATCATGGTAGATGCCAAGGCTCCGAATCTTACCACCTATGATAACCCTGATCCGGGCTGGAGAATTACGGATGGTTTTGAAACCTGGGGTATGTACAACCTTGCTCCCAAGGCAATTATTGATCATATGGTGACCAATGGCGATCCGCGTCTTCCTGCCATGTTCGATCCCAATGTTAATGGCGACTATGTTGGCGTCGATCCTCTTGAAAACTCAGCCGATCAGAACACCAAAATCAGCAATGGACTGATGGCCCGTTATGATACAGCTACTTTCAGCCGGAACAATTTCTACCCGGGCTGGGTCATCACCGCAGCCGAAGTCAGCTTCCTCAAGGCAGAAGCCTATCTTAAATACTCTCTTGGGGATGCCAAGGCCGCCTATGAAACCGGTGTAAAACAGTCAATCGAACTGTACTACAAAATTAATTCTACCGGAACTTTCCGTGCGCCGCTTGCTTCGCCCGATCCGGCCGATATTGACGCTTACCTGCAGCAGCCTGGTGTTAGCTGGGATGCCAATACCGACAAGCTGAACCTTATCGGAACGCAGAAGTGGCTCAATACCGGTATCTCACAGATGCCTCAGACATGGGCCGAACTGAGAAGGCTCAACAAGCCTCTCCTTCAGTTCATGGTTGATTCAGGCAGTGACCAGCCCAATCCTCCTGTACGCTTTGTGCTTCCCGATACGGAAAAGAAACTTAATTCGGAAAATTACAAGGCTGTGCAGAGTACAGATAATCTCAAGACGAAGGTCTTCTGGGATATTGATTAAGTTTCAATGGTTGGTTAGTTAATCAGTTGGTTAGTTAGTAGAGGGATGCCCGGGGGTGTCAGCTTGGCTGTCACCCCCGGTTTTTTGTTGTCCGCTTTAAAGTTTTTGAATATGTAGTACATTTGGTGTATGAGGCATGCACTGTTCCTTTTACCTGTTTTCTTTTTATGGAGGCCTGTTTCCGCTCAGGATACGGCAAAAATTACAGAATATCTGAACCTGAGAGGTGAAGCTGTCATTGCTTTTGATTGTCCTGCCTCCCTTTCGGTAGAAGAATTGTCCGGTTACGTTTCCATAGATTTCGTGCACGGAAAAGAAGTTACAGCCTACGTTAACAGAAAACAATACGAAAGGTTCCGTTCATTGGGCATTCCTTACCGGGTGCTTATTCCGCCGTCGTTATCATTTGTTCCCGGGGTGCCTCTGAAAAGCACCCGTGAAACCGCCTGGAATCATTATCCTTCCTATGCAGAATACGTGCAGAACATGCAATCCTTTGCCGCTTCCAATCCTTCCATCACACAGCTTGATACCATAGGTTATTCGGTAAAGGGAAAACTCCTTCTGGCGCTGAAAATTTCTGATTCGGCCTCCAGGGAGCAGACCGAACCGAGGGTATTTCTTACTTCGTCCATTCACGGAGATGAGCTGACAGGCTGTATGCTTATGCTCCATCTTATTGACTCCCTCTTAGCGGCTTACAACACATCACCCCGAATAAAACGACTGGTAGATAACCTGGAAATCTATATAAATCCTCTGGCTAATCCCGATGGGACATACAGGTTTTCTGATACTACCGTTTACGGTGCCACCCGTTTTAATGCCAATGCTGTTGATCTGAACCGTAATTTTCCTGATCCTGCAGCAGGAGACCATCCTGACGGGAATCCATGGCAAGCGGAAACCCAGGCGATGATGAAGTACTTGCAGGAAAAACATTTCACCCTTTCAGCCAATTTTCACGGGGGAGCCGAAGTGGTTAATTATCCGTGGGATACCTGGATTGAAAGGCATCCGGATGATGCATGGTTTCATCAGATCAGCCTGCGGTACGCTGATACTGCCCACAGGTACGGTCCGCCTGGCTATTTTACCAGTCCATATGCTTCGGGAGTAACCAATGGATACGACTGGTACCGTATTACAGGCGGGAGGCAGGATTATGTTACCTGGTTTCTCAGGGGAAGAGAGGTTACAATCGAAGTAAGCTCGGTAAAAATACCGGATGCTACTCTCATTCCTGTTTATTGGAATGCGAATTTCCGGAGCCTTCTGGGGTATATGGAAGAAGCTCTGCGCGGGATACAGGGGTTTGTTACTGACAGTATTACCGGAAAACCTCTCAGGGTGTGGCTGAGCATTCCCGGCCATGATGTGCCGTCAGCCAATTCGGCTGTGGAAAGTGATTCCCTTACAGGATATTTCGTGCGTCTTGTATTGCCGGGAGAATACACCCTCAAGGCAGAGGCTCCCGGATACAAAGACCGGATGATTACCGTCACGGTTCCTCCTGACAGCCTGGTACAAGTGAGGTTGTTCATGGTGCCTGATTCAGCCGATTCTTCGGGCCATATATCCGGGGCCGGACAATATTTTGCGGTTATTCAGAATCCTGTTAATGAAGAACTCACAATACGATATCTTATCACGCCTGAGGGGCCTGTCAGGCTCCGCATTTTTGACCTGAAAGGAAAAGTCCTTTTCGACATTCCCTCCCTCCGGCCTGTACAGGGAAGTCTCTATTCCATCAATCTCCGGGGTCTTGAGCCCGGCGTATATATCATAACGGCAACTGACAGGAAAGGGAAATACAGCAGAAAATTTATCAGAATGGCACAGTGAAAGTTTTGGAGAGGTCGAAAAACGAAATTTTTCAACATCCCCGGAAAGACTGAATTTTTTCCTTAAGCGGAAAATTAACCGCGGATATTGATATATTTACCGCCTGATTTTTAACCTATCATTCAATTTGGGAGGATATACCGGTGAATGCATTCTTTTCTTCAAGAGTTATATTGGGTTTTT
>Ga0078972_1000312_pt1 | contig 67096 bp, 60 predicted proteins | sample YelNatPaOPGAMG01_FD_67568 | JGI IMG/M metagenome (GOLD analysis project Ga0078972, IMG submission 67568) | Hot spring thermophilic microbial communities from Obsidian Pool, Yellowstone National Park, USA - OP-RAMG-01 (SPADES assembly) (version 2) | ecosystem: Environmental > Aquatic > Thermal...
TGCATCAAATCCACCAAGTGGATGCTATTTTCATACAAGATGTAATTATGCAAAAGAAATATGTAAGGAGGTGATGCCAAGTTTAGAAGATATAGGAAATGGGCATTTTGTTTCTTGTCATTTCTCAAGAGAATTAAATTTAAGAGGGGTATTAATAAGTTAAAAAATTAGGAGGTGGAGCCATGAGATTTATAAGATTTCTCTTAATATTTTTATTACTAACAATTTTAGTAGTAGGGGATATAGCTATAGGACAAAAGAAAAAATATAATGAAGCACCAATGCTTGCAGAGCTTGTAAAACAAGGGAAGCTTCCACCTGTAGAACAAAGACTTCCTAAAAATCCTATAGTTGTGAAGCCTGTAGAAAAGGTTGGAAAATATGGTGGGACCTGGAGAAGAGCATGGCTTGGTCCTGGTGATAGATGGGGAATTGCTAAAATATGCTATGATGCAAATAATCTTTTCCGTTGGAGCAGAGATGTAAAACCCACTCCATGGCTTGTTGATAAATATACAGTATCTCCAGATGGAAGAGTTTATACTTTCCATATAAGAGAAGGAGTGAAATGGTCTGATGGTGTGGAGTTTACAACAGATGATGTAATGTTTTGGTATGAAGATGTAATATTAAATGAAGAATTAACACCTACTTATCCTGCAGCCCTTTTATCTGGTGGGGAGAAAGCAAAATTTGAAAAAATAGATAAATATACATTTAGAATTACATTTAAAGATCCTAATCCATTATTTATTTACAATTTTCCAGCACAGGGATGGTTTATTGATCATTCTAAAGGTTCTTTGGGATACTACGCACCTAAGCATTACTTAAAACAATTTCATCCCAAATATACCCCTAAGGAGGAATTAGAAGCCTTAGCTAAGAAACAAGGGTTTTCAAAGTGGTATGAATTATTCCAATTTAAGATTGATTATATACAAAATCCAGATCTACCAACAATGTCACCATGGAAAGTAGTAAGTAAAAGTCCTAACGATCCTGTCTATATTATGGAACGTAATCCTTATTATCCAGTGGTAGATACAGAAGGAAATCAATTGCCATATATTGATAGAGTAGTCCATTATTTAGTAAGTGATGCAGAAATGATAAATATGAAAGCAATAGCTGGAGAAATTGATATGCAAACACGTCATATTAGACTGTCTAATTATTCATTATTTATGCAAAATAAAGATAAAGGAGGATATAGAATATTAAGATGGGCATCTGGAGTAGGTGCTGATCCTGCAATTTACCTAAACCAAAACGTAAAAGATCCAGTAAAAAGGAAATTATTCCAAGATGTGAGATTTAGACAAGCATTATCTTTAGCAATAAATAGAGATGAGATTAATAAAATGCTTTATTTTGGATTAGGAACACCAATGCAAGCAGCAATTCCAAAGGGCAGTGCATATTATGATCCTGCATGGGAAAAGGCTTATGCAGAATATAATCCAGAGAGAGCAAAAAGATTACTTGATGCCATGGGACTTAAAAAAGATCCATCAGGATTTAGACTTGGTCCAGATGGTAAACCTATAGAACTAATAATAAGTTTTACTACATATCCAGGGAATGCAAATATTCAAGTTATGGAACTTATTAAGAGCTATTGGGAGGCAATAGGAATTAAGACAATTATTAAAACTATAGATAGAAGCTTATATGTTACCAATTGTAATTCTGGAGATATAGAAATTGGAGTTTGGACTATGGATCGTTGCTCTAATTTTATCTTAAGTCCAGGTAGAATTCTTGGCACTATAACAGATGGTCCTTGGGCACCTCTATATAGTCAATGGTATTCAACAAAGGGTGCCTCTGGTGAGGAACCATCTGGAGATATTAGAAAGATTTATGATCTTTGGGATCAAGTGGTAAAAACAGTTGATGCAAAAGAGAGAGATAAACTTATAAGAGAAATTGTTTCATTACATAGAAAGAATATTTGGATTATTGGAACAGTAGGTGCACCACCACAATTGGTGATAGTTAAGAATAACTTCAAAAATGTGCCTGAATATGCAATTTGGGATGACCCATTAAGATCTCCTCTTATTGCATATCCAGAACAATTCTATATAGAACAACCATAAAAATAAAAAAGGGGGAAACTTCGCTATTTGTAGGAGTTTCCCCCTTTTAGTAATAATCATAAACAATTGCGCAAAGCTTTATAATTTTTAGGGGGTGAATTTAAAGAATGTATAAAAGAATTATCATTATAAGCATTCTTTTTCTTATCTTAATAACTTTTACTTTATCTATAGAAAATCCATTAGATTTTTCCAAAATATTTAGCTTCGAAAAAGGATCTACAGACAATTTCAAACCATTTGGTTCCAATGTTAAAATATCAAGTGTAAAGGATATATCTTCTGATGGTGAATATTCTTTAAAAGTTGAAAATAGAATTTCTACATGGGATGGATGTGAAATTGATTTTACTCCTTATCTTCAACCCAATATTAATTATCAAGTTTCTGTTGATATATATCATGAAGATAATTCTCCACAGCCTTTTCAGATTATTGCTTTTGTTAAAGATTTAGTTGGAGAGAGATTTGACCTTTTAGGGGAAGTTATTGCTATGCCTAAAACATGGAAAAATATTTCTGGAGAATTTACATTGTCTTATTATGGATATTTGGAAAAAGTATCCTTTTTAATAGTTTCTCCTAATTCAGAGAAGTTTATATATTATATAGATAAATTTCAGGTTTTAGGTCCTAATAAAGTAGAGATTCCAGGAATAGTAGTTAAATCTAATTTTGAGTCTGGAACAGTAGAAAATTGGGAACCAAGAGGTACAGGTGTAAGTATTCAGGTAAATAAAGATATTTATCATAGTGGAAATTATTCATTATTTACAATGGGTAGAACTAAAGGATGGCATGGTGCACAAATAAATGTAAGCAAAATGCTTCAAGCAGGCAAGTCATATGACATATCAGTTTGGGTTTATCAAAAAAGTGGTGAAACACAAAAAATTACACTAACAATGCAAAGAAAATATAATATAGATCCATCTACAAAATATGATACAATTGTTTGGCAAAAGAATGTACCTAATGAAACATGGGTAGAACTTACAGGTTCCTATACTATTCCATCAAATGTAAAAATTGAAGAATTAATTCTTTATGTTGAATCTCCAAATACAAATTTAGAATTCTATATAGATGATTTAAGAATTATTGATAAAGAAGTTGTAAAAGAAAAGCCTGAATTTGAAATTCCATCTTTAGCAGAGATTTATAAAGATTACTTTAGAATAGGAGTTGCTATTCCTTATAAAGTCTTAATTAATCCTTTAGAGTCAAAATTTATAATTAAACATTTCAATAGTATTACTCCAGAAAATGAAATGAAACCAGAATCTATTCAACCAAAGGAAGGAGAATTTGATTTTACAAAATCTGATGCATATATAAAATTTGCAGAGGATAATAACCTTACAATAAGAGGACATACTCTTGTATGGCATAGTCAAACCCCATCTTGGTTCTTTATAGATAAAGATGGAAAACAAGTATCTAAGGATGTTCTTTTAGAAAGACTTGAGAAACACATTAAGACTCTTGTGGGAAGGTATAAAGGAAAAATTTATGCATGGGATGTAGTCAATGAAGCAATTGATCCATCCCAACCTGATGGATATAGAAGATCAAAGTGGTTTGAAATAATTGGACCAGAATATATTGAAAAAGCATTTATTTGGGCACATGAAGCAGATCCTAATGCTAAATTGTTTTACAATGATTATAATACAGAGGAAGTTAGAAAAAGAGAATTAATATATAATTTAGTGAAAAGGCTTAAAGAAAAAGGTATTCCAATTCATGGAATAGGAATACAAGGTCATATAAATATTAATTGGCCTGAGATTTCAGAAATGGAAAAAACTATTCAGCTTTTCAGTTCAATTCCTGGAATTGAAATACATGTAACAGAACTTGATATGAGTGTATATACACAAGAGGGAATAGAATATAAAAAGCCACCAAGAGATATATTGATTAGACAAGCCTATAGATATAAACAAATTTTTGATATGCTTAAGAAATATAAAAATGTGGTAACTAATGTTACATTCTGGGGCTTAAAAGATAATTATTCATGGCTTAGTGTTACAAGGGGAAGAATGAATTATCCTTTACTATTTGATAAAAATTACCAAGCAAAGCTTTCATTCTGGGCTCTTGTTGATCCAAGAGTTCTTCCACCAATAACACAACAAGGTACAATTGTTAGTGGTTCCACAATTGTAGATGGTATTGAGGATAAAAGCTATAAATCAGCAGTACCTATAGTAATATCAGATGAAAAAAGAGATATTGCAATAATTAAGCCCTTATGGTATCTAAGCAAAATATATTTATATGGAGAAATTTTAGATACAACTAAAGATGATTCAGATAATTTAGCTATTTATATAGATCAAAATAATGCAAAATCTCCATATATTCAGCCTGATGATCTTTACATAAAATTATATAGAAATGGTAAAATTGAAAGCAATTTTTCACCTGCTGTCAAAAATTTTGTTATCAGAGAGACTGATAAAGGATATGTAGTAGAGGTTGAAATACAAATATTTAGTGTTGCTATAAGTAAAGGATCAAAAATCGGTTTTGACTTTTCCATAAAAGATAAAGATAGGATAATAAGTTGGAGTGATACCTCTAATCAACAAACTATGAATACTGTAAGATATGGAACACAAACATTGGAAGAAGCTGTAAAGCTTGCAAGTGCAAAGAAAGGAACACCAGTAATTGATGCTGAGATGGATGAGTTATATAAAGACACAGAGGAAATTTCAACTGAAACAGTTGTTATGGGGTCTTTAGCAGGTGCAAAAGCTAAGGCAAGAATGTTATGGGATGAAGATCATATATATGTATATGCAATAATAACAGATCCAATACTTGATGATAGAAGTTCAAATCCGTGGGAACAGGATTCCTTAGAGATATTTATTGATGAGAACAATGCAAAAACTCCAAGTTATCAGTCTGATGATGCTCAATATAGAGTAAATTATAAAAATGTTCAAACCTTTGGGACTGGAGCAAGTAAAGAAAATATTGTTTCAGCAACTAAGATACTTAAAGATGGTGATAAAATTGTAGGATATGTTGTTGAATTAGGGATAAAAATGAAGAGTATAAAACTTTCAAAAGGAATAATAATAGGATTTGATATACAGGTAAATGATGGAACAGATGGTACAAGAGTAAATATACTTACTTGGAATGATCCATTTGGAAATAATTGGAGAGATACATCAAAATTTGGCAATTTAGAACTACAATAAAATATTTATTATCGCCTCAGTCTACTTAGACTGGGGCGATAAGTTTCTATAAGAAAGGATGAGCATAATGGAAAGAGATTACGAAATGTGTTGGTTAAATTATAAAAAAGATGTTATAAAAGATGTTATACATGATATTAAAGAAATTAAAGAATGGATGGAGGATATTGTTATTATAGGCAAAATATATAATTTTAATTCTATTAAAGATGAATTTGAAGAATTTCTATCAATTTTGGGAATAAAACCAAAATTTCACAATAATATTATTAAAAAATCAAAATATATTCTTTTAGGAAAATATGATGATCTAAAAAATTTAATTAATATGTCTATTGATGAAAATAATTTGAAAGATGAAGGTTTTATAATTTTAGTTGATAAATTACTTTCTTCTGAAATATTAATTATTACTGGAAAGACATTAAATTCTTTAATCTATGGGATTTATGCATTTATAAATAAATTAAGAATGGGTTATAAGATAAGAGATATAAAAATGGTTGAATCACCGAAAATAAAATTTAGGATTATTAATCATTGGGATAATTTAGATGGTAGCATAGAAAGAGGATATGCAGGTTATTCTATATTTTTTAGGGACAATAAAATTTTATTTAATCAAAGGATTAAAGACTATGCAAGACTTTTATCTTCTATTGGAATAAACGGGATAGTTTTAAATAATGTGAATGTTAGAGGAGAAGCAATTAAATTGATTACTTCTCCTTATATTGAAGAATTAGCAAGATTAGCAGATCTTTTTAGAAACTATGGAATAAGAATTTTTTTAAGCATTAATTTTGCAAGTCCTATCTATATAGGAAATTTAGAGACTGCGGATCCCTTATCAACTGATGTTATAAATTGGTGGAAAAGAATTATAAAAGAAATTTATAATAATATTCCAGATTTTGGAGGATTTTTAGTTAAAGCAGACTCAGAAGGAATTCCAGGACCATATATGTATGGTAGAAATCATGCTGATGGAGCTAATATGTTTGCAAGATTACTTGCACCTTTTAATGGTTATGTTTTTTGGAGAAGTTTTGTATATAATTTACAAGATTGGAGAGATACAAAAACTGATAGAGCTAAATCAGCATACGAAAACTTTAAACCTCTTGATGGACTTTTTGATGATAATGTTATTATTCAAATAAAATATGGTCCTATGGATTTTCAAGTAAGAGAACCTATTTCTCCTCTTTTTGGTGCTTTAGAAAAGACAAATCAACTTCTTGAACTTCAGATTACTCAAGAGTATACAGGCCAGCAGATTCATCTTTGTTATTTAGGAACACTATGGAAAGAAATTTTAGATTTTGATACATATGCAAAAGGTGAAGGTTCTACTGTAAAGAGAATATTAGAAGGTAAAATTTTTGGAAGAGAAAATTATGGTTTTGCAGGTATAAGTAATATTGGAGATAGCATTAATTGGACAGGTCATGATTTAGCTCAGGCAAATTTGTGGACTTTTGGAAAACTCGCATGGAATCCTGATGGAGATATAAAAGAAATTGTAAAAGATTGGATAATTTTATCTCTTGGAAATGATAATAAAATAATTGAGAATTTATTATGGATGCTATTAAATTCTCATAGTATTTATGAAAAATATACCACTCCCTTAGGGCTTGGATGGATGGTAAATCCAGTATCTCATTATGGTCCTAATCCAGAAGGATATGAATATTCTAAATGGGGGACATATCATAGAGCAAATTTTGAGGCAATTGGAGTGGATAGAACCTCAAAGGGAACAGGATACACTTTGCAATATCATCAAAAATGGACTGAGATTTTTGATGATATTGAAAAATGCCCTGAAAATCTTTTATTATTCTTCCATAGAATTCCATATAAATATAAACTTAAATCAGGAAAGACATTAATTCAATATATATATGATTCTCATTTTGAAGGTGTAGAAGAGGCTGAAAAATTAAAGGAAAAATGGCTTGAGCTTAAAGATAAAATTGATGATAAGATATTTCAGAGGGTATTAGAAAGATTAAACCTTCAAATAGAACATGCAAAGGAATGGAGAGATGTGATAAATACATATTTTTATAGAAAAACTGGAATACCTGATGAAAAAGGAAGAAAAATTTATCCTTAAAATGGAGGAAAAAAATGAATGAAAAACAGTGGGAAATACTTTTAAATTGTGCAAATTTGAAAGAACCTAATACTCTTCCTATTGGTCTTATTGTAGATAGTCCATGGATTCCTGGAGTTTTAGGAATTTCACATTTAAAATTTTATAGTATTCCAGATGTTTGGCTTAATGCATATTTTGAAATTAAAAGAAAGTTTCCAGAGGTTATATTTATTCCAGATTTTTGGGTAGAATTTGGGATGGCACAAGAACCATCTGGATTTGGCTCAAAAATATCTTTTAATCAAAACTCGCCTCCAAATATCCATCCATTAATTTCATCAGTAGATGACTTAAGTGAATTTATAAAGGTTATTAAAAAGCCAAATCCCAAAACTGATGGTCTTATGCCATTAGTATTAGAGTTTTATAAATATGTGGAACCAAAAATAAATGAAAAGGGAGAATTTATAAAAATTGTAGCTGGAAGAGGTCCATTTGCTATATCATCACATCTTATGAGTGTATCTGAGTTTTTGGTATCTGTAAAAATATATCCAGATGAATTCAATAAAATTATTGATATTGTTTCTTCCTTTGTTATAGATTGGCTTTATTCACAAATGGAAATTTTGAAAAATGTAGAAGGAATTTTAATTTTGGATGACATCGTAGGTTTCTTTTCTGAAAAAGATTATTTAGATTTTGTTCATCCCTATATGAAAAAAATTTTTTCATATTTTGATGTACCTGTGAAAATATATCATAATGATACAAACAACAATGCTTATTATAAATACTTACCAGAATTAGGAGTTAATATTTTTAATTTTACCCATCTTCAAGATATAAAAAATGTTTATGAATTGACTCAAGGAAAGATATGTCTTATGGGAAATGTTCCCCCTCTTGATATTTTAGTAAAAGGAACAGAAGAAGATGTTAAGAGAAGCGTAATAGACATATTAAAAAGATTTGGTCAGAAGAAAGGAATAATAGTTTCAGCAGGTGGAGGGGTATCCCCAGGAACTCCTGAGATGAACATAAGAGCAATGATAGAAGCAGTTAAGAATTATAATTTTTAACTAAAATTTAATTTATTTTGAACTCTGTTATACTTGACATAAAAAATAAAAAGTGTTATTTTATATTAAAAACGATTGCGCATATATTTTATAATAAGGAGGTGAAAAGATTTTTTAGATTTTTTCCCTCAAAAATAATGGATTTTTAGGAGGGATTAGAAATGAGAAAAGTTTTCTTATTTTTCCTTTTGTTTTTACTATCATTGATTAGTTTTTCACAAATTGGTCTATCTCAGCTTGCACCGGGAATACCAAGACATGAAACCATAATTGTAGGAATACTTACAGGTAGAGTGGTTACTCCTGACAATTTCAATATTTGGGCAGCAGCATGGAGGACATGGGATCGCGGCATTCAGCAACTTATGTTAGAACCATTATGGATTGTTGATCCTGCAACAGGAAAAGTGATAAATGCTTTAGCAAAAGATAAGCCTATTTATAACAAAGACTTTACAAAGATGGTAGTAAAATTAAGAGAAGGATGTTATTGGAGTGATGGTGTGGAATTTACAGCAGATGATGTTATATTTACAGTTGAAACTATAATGAAAAACCCAGATTTATCTTACAATGCTCCATTCAATCAATTTGTCAAAAAGGTATCAAAGACGGATAAATATACTGTAGTATTTGATCTTAAAGAACCTAATGCAAGATTTCATGCATATTTCTTAGATAGATGGGGAGCTTGTAGACCATTCCCTAAACATATTTTTGAAAAGGTAAAAGATCCTGTAAACTTTGATTTTAAACCACCTGTAAGTTCAGGACCATATACACTTCATAGCTACGATCCAGGTGGATATTGGGTATTATGGCAAAGAAGAGAGGATTGGCAGAGAACACCCACAGGAAAGCTCTTTGGAATGCCACAACCAAAATATGTACTCTTTATTTATTATGGTCCTCCAGAGAAAAGTGTAATGGCTCAAGCAAATCATCAATTAGATATGGTAGACCTTACTACAGAGGCTCTTAGATCCTTGCTTGCTTCTAATCCAACAACAAGAGCGTATAGAAAAGAATATCCTTGGATAGTAAATACTGATCCTTGTGTTACAGGTATTATATTCAATAATGCAAAAGCTCCTTGGAATATAAAGGATGTAAGATGGGCATTAACTCTTGCTATTGATATTGCAGAATATATAGGAATTGCTTTTGATGGAACTGCAGTAATGTCAGCATTGCATATTCCTGCTACACCTGCATATGTGAACTGGTATTATAAACCAATGGAAAGCTGGTTAAGAAATTTCACTATAGATGTAGATGGAAAACCCTTCAAACCTTATGATCCTGATGCAGCATTAAGATTAGCAGAATATGCAAGAAAGAGAGGATATAAAGTACCAATAGAGCCAGAACAAATCAAAGAAATATTTGGATATGGATGGTGGAAATATGCACCAGATGTAGCAGAGAAACTACTTATGAAGCATGGATTTAAGAGGGATAAAGATGGAAAATGGCTAACACCTGAAGGTAAGCCATGGAAGATAACAATATTAAGTAACCCAACACCAACACATCCTGCATATAGAAATGGATTTGCATTAGCTCAGGTATGGAAAAAATTTGGAATAGATGTAGAAGTATTTCCTACAGAAGCTGATGCAACAATGATGGATAGAGGAGATTATGATGTTGCTACAACAGGAACATGGCCAGCACCAGAGCCTTGGGGAGGACATTTTGACCTTTATAGAACACTTTCCCCATTCAGATCATCATTTATGAAACCTCTTGGAGAGGCAAATCCCGGACATGATAGTAGATGGTCTGATCCAAGACTTGATAAAATTATTTCAGAAATGGAGAAAGTAAGTTGGGATTCAGCAACAAATAAGAAATTAGGAATAGAAGGGTTAAAAATCTTAGTTGCAGAGATGCCAACAATACCAACATTTACATATCCAGGAGTGGTTGCATGGGATGAGTATTATTGGACTAACTATCCAGGTGCAGAAAATCCATATTGTATACCATATCAACATTGGCCTAACTTCAAATATATGTTGCCATTCCTTAAACCAACTGGTAGAAAATAGAGTATAATAAAAACAAAATTTCCCCCTCCCATAAGGGAGGGGGAATTAGATTAAAAGGAGGATGAAAGAAAAAATGAATTTTGTCAAAGGATATTTAATTCCAAGATTGATAAGTTATTTTTTAATAATATTTATTGGTCTAACTATTGTATTTATTGTTCCACGTCTAAGCCCTATTGATCCAGTTCAACAAATGATAAATACAATATCTATGATGGGAACATATATGGATCCGCAAGCAGTGGAAAAATTAACTGAAACTTTAAAAGATTTGTATGGTCTTAAAGGAAATTTGTGGCAACAATATATCGCATTCTGGGGTAGATTTATAAGGGGGGATTTTGGTCCTTCTTTTTTTAGATTTCCTGTCCCAGTATCAAAATTAATTGCTGATTCAATACCATGGACTGTAGGACTTTTAAGTGTATCTACTTTTCTTTCATGGCTTATAGGAAATATTCTTGGAGGACTTTGTGGTTTTTTCTATCAAAGAAAATGGGCAAGAGTTTTGGAAAATATAGCAATGATAATTAGGCCTATTCCTTACTATATATTTGCTCTTATATTATTATTAATTTTTGGATATTTTCTTAAAATTTTTCCCATAGCTGGAGGCTTCTCAATTGGATTAGTACCATCATTTAGCTTAAGATTTATAATAGATCTTATAAAATATGCCTTTCTTCCCTTAATCTCTATGATGATTCTTGGAATCGCTGTGACCCTTCAAACTATGAGATTAATAGTACAAAATATATTAAAAGAGGATTTTGTGCTTTATGCGAAAGCTGGAGGTGTGAAGGAAAGAACACTTCTTTTTAAATATGTTATCAGAAATGCTATGCTTCCTCAAATAACAGGTCTTGCTTTATCTATGGGGCAAATTTTTGGTGGTGCCTTAATAACAGAGATAGTTTTTTCATATCCAGGTATGGGTACACTTCTTTATAATGCAATTGCAACAGGTGATTACAATCTAATAATGGGAATAACTGCAATTTCTATTATTGGAATTGCAACTTTTATATTAATTATTGACTTATTGTATCCTTTATTTGATCCAAGAATAAGATATAGATAATGGAGGAAAATTAAGAAATGAGAGTATTAAAAGACCTTTTAAAAGATGGAAGATTTAAATTCGGTTTCATAGTTGTTTGTATTTTATTATTTTTAGCTATTTTATCATTTTTCAGTCCATATGATCCTACACGATGGAATATCTTTCCAAGAGATCTTCCTCCTTCAACTCAGCATATTTTAGGAACAAATTCAAAAGGTCAAGATGTTTTTTGGGAAGCTACTTTTGCTATAAGAAATTCACTCATAATTTCTCTTATAGCAGCATTAATATCAAGAATAATAGCAATAATTGTTGGATTAGTTGCTGGATATTCTGGAGGAAGAGTTGATAGAGTTTTAATGTCTATAAGTGATAGCTTTTTAATTTTACCACTTTTACCTATTTTAATATTGATATCATCTCTTATTAAAAAACATTTAAGTCTTGTTTCCTTAGGATTACTCCTTAGCATCTTTGGATGGCCATGGGATGCAAGACTAATAAGGGCACAGGTTTTGAGCTTAAGAGAAAGGGAATTTACTTATACCTCTGTTTTATCAGGCTCATCAACTCTTTCCCTTGTAATTAAAGAATATTTTCCATATATATTACCATTAGTGTTCTCTACAATAATAAATAATATGGGTTGGAGTATAGGACTTGAAGTGACTTTATCCATTTTAGGATTATCAAATCTTGCAATACCTACATTAGGAACTACTTTGCATTGGGCAATTAATTACCAAGCAATGCTGCTTGGAATATGGTGGTGGTTGTTAACACCTATTGTAATTTCAGTTTTTCTCTTTATCAGTCTTTATCTTTTATCAGTTAGTATAAGTGAGTATTCTGATCCAAGAACAAGAGTTCAAAGAATTGGATTAGCAAAGGAGTGAAAAAATGGAGATAGTAAAAGTTGATAAACTTAAGGCCTATTATATATTAGATATTTATGGAAGAAAACAAATAATTCAGGCAGTTAATGGTGTAACGTTAGAGATAAGGGAAAATGAAATTTATGGGATAGCAGGAGAATCAGGTTGTGGTAAGAGTACATTAGTTAAAACTCTTTATGGAATGATTGAACCACCATTAACATTAATAGATGGAAATATATTTTATAGAATAAATGGTGATTTAGTAAGTATTTTTTCTCTCCCTAATGATAGATTACAAAAGCTGAAATGGAGCTTTATATCGTATATACCTCAGGGATCTATGAATGTGCTTAATCCAGTAATTAAAATAATTGATTCTTTTTGGGATTTTATAGGATCACATATAGAAGAGAAAGAAAAAAGTAGTGTTGAGAAATCACTTAATGATTTCTTTAACATGTTAGGACTACCATCTAAAATATTGAATGCTTATCCTCATCAATTATCAGGTGGAATGAGACAGAGAGTAATTGTTGCCTTAGCTACATTCTTGAATCCTAAAATACTTATTGCAGATGAGCCAACTACAGCATTAGACGTTGTTGCACAGAGAAGTGTTTTACAACTTCTTAAATCTATTCAAAGTCTTTTGAATAATACAATAATTCTTGTCACTCATGATATGGGAGTGCATGCAACCATATCTGATAGAATAGGTATAATGTATGCAGGAAATATCATTGAAGAAGCAGAAACGGAAGAATTGTATGAAAATCCACTTCATCCATATACTCAATATTTAATAAAATCTTTACCTAAGATAGGAGATAAATCTTATAAAGTTAGTGCTCCAGGTACTCCTCCATCTTTAGCAAATCCACCATCAGGTTGTAAATTTCATCCAAGATGTAATTATTCAATGAAAGAATGTACAGAGAATGTTCCCAAGTTTGTAGAAGTGAAACAGAATCATAAGGTTGCATGTTTCTTATACTCAAAGGAGGTAGATTCATGATAGATAATATTATATTAAGAGTTAGAGATTTAACAAAGATATTTACATTAGGTAATATATTTTCAAGAATAAAAATAGTTGCAGTTAATAAAGTATCCTTTGATATAAATCAAGGAGAAGTTTTTACATTAGCGGGTGAAAGTGGAAGTGGTAAAACTACAGTAGCAAGAATTATTTTGGGCTTTCATGAACCAACATCAGGAAAAATAGAATATATGGGAAAAGATATCACAAAGTTAGGGAAGAATGACAGAAAACTCATAAGAAGAGAAATGCAAGCTATATTTCAAAATCCTTTTGAAAGTTTTAATCCATTGAGAAAAGTTTCAAATTATTTATATGAGACTCTTCAAAATTTTAACTTAATAAAAGGAGAAATGGATGAAATAGTAGATAATGCACTAAAAGCAGTAGGTCTATCCCTTGAAGAAGTAAAAGATAAATATCCTGGTGAATTTTCAGGAGGTCAACTTCAAAGAATCTCGGTAGCAAGAGCCTTAATAACAAGTCCTAATCTTTTGATTGCTGATGAACCTGTATCAATGATTGATGCATCTCTTAGAATGTCTATAATAAATCTTTTTAAAGAACTTAAAGAAAAAAAGGGAGTAAGTATAATTTATATTACTCATGATTTAGCTACTGCATATTATGTAAGTGATAGAATAGCTATTATGTTTAGAGGAGAAATAGTTGAAGAGGGTTCTATTGAAAAAGTTTTAATGGATCCAAAACATCCATATACAATGGTTCTTAAAGAATCAATTCCAGAGGCAGATCCAAAGAAAAGATGGGCAAAACAAATTTCTATTTTGACTACAGAAGAGGAAGAATTTTTGTTAAAAGGATGTAAATTTGCAAAGAGATGTCCTTATAAAATGGAAAAATGTGAAAAAGAAGAAGTACCTACGTTAGATATAGATGGAAGAAAAGTTAAATGTTTTCTTTATGTTTAAAAATTACCACCTAACCCCCTCTTAAATGAGGGGGTTTTTATTATCCTTTTTTCAATCATTAAAAAGATATATAATTATTATAAAATTATTTTAAAAAGGAGGCTTATTTTTTTATGAAAATTGGTATTTTTACTGTCCTTTTCAATGAAAAACCCCTTTCTGAAGTTGCCCAATATGTATCTTCTCTTGGTTATGAAATGGTAGAGCTTTCTGCATGGAAGGGTAGTAATCATCTTGATATTGATAGGGTTATTTCTGACAAGAATTATGTAAGGGAATTAAAAGAAACATTAGAAAAATTTAATTTAAAAATCTCCGCAGTATCAAATCATTTAGAGGGACAATTGGTTCTTGGTCCCTTAGATGAATCTACTGATGATTGGGCACCATCAAAAGATCCTGAAGAAAAAGTTAAATATGGTATAGAAAGAATGATTAAAACTGCCCAGGCAGTATCTGTTTTATGTGAAGTTGGAATTCAGGAAAGACCCATAGTAAATGGATTTACTGGATCAAATGTTTGGGATAAGTGGTATATTTTTCCTCCTAAAAATGAAGAAATTTATGAAAAGGCATGGAACATTTTTGCAGAAAGATGGAATAAAATATTAGATAAATTTAAAGAATATGGGGTAAAATTTGCCCTTGAAGTTCATCCAACTGAGATTGCTTATAATATTGAGACTGCTGAAAGAGCTGTTAAAGCATTAAATGAAAGACCTGAATTTGGTTTTAATTTTGATCCATCTCACTTTGTTTGGCAACTTATAGATCCAGTAATCTTTATAAAGAGACTTGGGGATAGAATCTTTCATGCTCATGCTAAGGATTCTGAGCTTCAACAGGATGAAATTTCACGTTCAGGAATAATACCTACTGGTTCCTGGATGAGGCCTGATAGAGGTTTTAGATTTAGAGTTCCGGGATGGGGAGATGTGAATTGGAAAAGAATTATTACTGCTTTTGTTACTGTAGGATATGATTATGTCCTTTCCTATGAACATGAAGACCCAGTTATGTCTCGTGAAGATGGGTGTGAAAAGTGTATTCAATTTTTAAAACCTCTTATTATTAAAGCTCCTTTGAAAGAAGTTTGGTGGTAAAGGAGGAAAAAAATGGAAGAGAAAAAAGTTGGATTTGTAACTATGGGAGATATAAGAGGTACTTCAGGAGAGATTCCTCAAATTGGAATTGGAATGATTGGTTATGCATTTATGGGAAAAGCGCATGTTAATGCTTATAAGAAAATTCCATATATATATTGGCCTCCATCTGCTATTCCTCGCCTTGTAGCAATATGTGGAAGATCTGAAGAGAAGGTTAAAGAAGCACAAAAAAGATATGGCTTTGAGAGATATTATACTGATTGGAGAGAACTTATAAAAGATTCTGATGTACAAATATTAGATAATGGAGGACCAAATAATCTTCATGCAGATCCATCTATTACAGCCTTAGAGATGGGAAAACATGTTATATGTGAAAAGCCAATGGCAAGAGATTCTAAAGAAGCAAAGATGATGTTAGAATTTGCCCTAAAATCTTCTGCAAAACATATGATAGCTTTTAATTATAGATTTGTTCCCGCTATAAGGCTTGCAAAAGAACTTATAGAGGATGGTACACTTGGAGAAATATATCATTTTAGGGCAAAGTATCTTCAAGAATGGATCATGGATCCTAATTTCCCTATAGTTTGGAGATTAAAGAAAGAAGTATCTGGAAGTGGAGCCCTTGGAGATATTGGATCTCATATTATAGATCTTGCAAGATTTCTTGTAGGAGAACCTAAAAATGTAAGTGCCATTGTAAAGACATTTATCAAGGAAAGACCATCAGATATTAATCCTTCTAAGAAAGAAAAGGTGGATGTTGATGATGCCTTTGTCGCAGTTGTAGAATTTAAAAATGGTGCCATTGGAACCTTAGAAGCATCCCGCTTTTGTGCAGGAAGAAAAAATCATCAAGTAATTGAAATAAATGGATCTAAAGGGTCCTTAGTGTTTAATCTTGAGAGGATGAATGAACTGGAAATTTATCTCAACAGTGATAGAAAAGAAATTATGGGATTTAGAAATGTTCTTATTACAGAATCTTATCATCCATTCTGGGATAAATGGTGGCCCCATGGGCATATAATTGGATGGGAACATACATTTGTGCATGAACTTTATTATTTTATAGATTGTGTAATCAATAATAAGCCTGTAGAGCCTTTTGGTGCTACCTTCTTAGATGGCTATAGATGCGCAGTAATTTGTGATGCTATTTTAGAATCATCTGAAACTGGTAAAAGGGTAGAGATAAAATATGAGTTTTAGTGCCTATCTTGATATAGAGACTACTGGACTTTTTCCCAAATATTCTTATATAACTGTTATCGGAATTTTAATGGATGATATTAGAGAGGAAAGATTTATTCAACTTATAGGGAAAGAAATTACTACATTTAATCTTTTATATGTTTTAAAAGATATAGATACAATATTTACATATAATGGTTCTAAATTTGATCTTCCTTTTATAAAAGAAAAACTTGATATAGACCTTGAAGATTATTTCTCTCATGTTGACCTTATGTATTTATGTCAGAGAAAAGGTCTTTATGGAGGTCTTAAAATTGTTGAGAGAAAACTTGGTATTGAAAGAAGGTTAAAAAATATTGATGGAAGAACAGCTGTAGATCTTTGGTATAGGTATATATCATATAATGATCCATATGCTCTTTCAATTCTTTTAGAATATAATAGGGAAGATGTTATGAACCTTAAAAAAATTAGAGAAAAATTAGAAAATTTAGAATTTTAGATAAAAACATTGAGGGTCCTCACCTAAAAGATCTCCTTTTAAATTATATGTCAAAGCTCTACAACCAGTACATTCTTTAATATCACATGAGGAACATTTTCCTTTTAATCTTTCTTTTAAAATCTTCATTTTAAATGATCTTAATCTTGAAATAATATCAGAGAAATCTTCTAATTTTAAATCTCCTATTTGTATTGGAAGTCTTCTGCAAGGATAGACAATACCATTTGGCATAAGACACATGGATTCATCACCTATATTACATAAAGCCCCATATAATTCATCTTTTTCTAAATCTAAATAAAATGCCTTATAAGGTAATAAATCTTTTGGATTAATATTATAGATGTCTGATATAATTTTACAAACATCATACCACTCATTGGCATTTAAAGTTTTATCAAAAAGATTTTTACCTCTTCCTAAGGGAATAAATCTTTCTAAAATTAAGCCCTTTCCGTTTATTCTATCTGTAAGATTTATCATTTCTGGAATCTCTTTATAATTATATTTTGCTAAAGTAAACATAAGAACTTTTTCTAAAGAAATATTCATAAGAATCTCTATAATCCTTTTAAAATTACCAAGACCTCTAATCATATCATTAGTTTCTTCTTTACCACCCTCAAGGGAGATTTTTAAATATTTCAGTTTTTTATATAAACTTAATTTATCAAGGAATTTATTAAGGAAAATTCCATTGGTTATAATATAAAATTCTTTAACAAATTTCTCTCTTTCAAGAATGTTAAGTATAGGAAATAGATTTTCAGAAATTAAAGGTTCTCCACCAGTTATATTTATAATCAAAAAAGAATAATTATGTTCTTTTAATGTTTTTATAATGTTAAAGATTATCTTTTCTAATACTTCAAAAGATAGATCTCTTTCCTTATCAAATCTATCTTGATAACAATGTTTACATCTTAAATTACAAAAATCTGTAATATGCCATTGAAATGCAAATTCTTTATTCATATGCTTTCATTTTATCATGACAAATATAGTATAATTTAAAAAAATTAGTAGGAGGTTTTTAAATGGCTGAATGTAAATTGCAAAAAAATTTACAAATATGTAATTGTACTTATGAGCCCTGTCCAAGAAAAGGTATTTGTTGTGAATGTTTATCATATCATAGAAGTCATGGAGAGCTTCCCGCATGTTATTTTCCTAAGAATGTAGAGAAGACTTATGATAGATCTATAAAGAGATTTATTTCATTATATAAATAGAGGGAAGATTAATCTTCCCTCTCTCCTTTTGGATCAATATGTACGGAAATATTTGAATTTTCAATTTTTTTCTTCAATTTATCTTGAACCTCTAAAGCAATTTTATGTGCATCTTTTGCAGATAAATTCTCATCAATTTCTACATGCAAAGATATTATCTTATTGTTTTGATAATCATGAATCATTAAGTCATGCATATTTAGAACCCCTGGAGTTGACAATACAATTTGCTCTATATTTTTTAAAAGTTCCTCATTTGGAGCTTCACCAATAAGAAAACTGGATGATGATTTAAGTAATTCAATACCTATCCATGCTAAAAGAAGACTAACACCTATACCTAATATACCATCTAAAAAATATAGATTTAAATTTACAAAGATTAATCCTATGCCTACTAATATAGAAGCTATAGCATCACTTCTATGATGCCATGCATCAGCTATGAGAGTTGAGGAATTAATCTTTTTGCCAAGGTAAATTGAAAATCTTGCCATCCACTCTTTAAATAATGCAGATAATATCATAAAAATAAGCACCAAATAATTAAAAGAAACTTTTTGTGGACTGAGAATTCTTTTAAGTGAATCTTTAATTAAATCATAAGAAACTATTAATAGCATAATTGCAATTATGATAGTTGCTATCTGTTCTAATCTTCCATGTCCATAAGGATGTTCTTTATCTGGAGGTTTATCTCCCATTTTAAAACCTAAAAGTACTACAATAGAGGTAAGAACATCAGATAAAGAATGGAATCCTTCAGCAATTAAAGAAATACTATTTAGAGATGTCCCAAAGAGAAATTTAATAATAAACAATAATAAATTTCCTAAAATACTTATCCATGCTTCTAAATATCCTACAAATTTTCTTGTTATTTTTTTATTTGATAAAAATTTATTAAAAAGCCAGGCATTTATATTCATATTATCCTCCTAAAAATAAAATAGAAGGGTACAGCTTTTTTACCTGACCTTCAATGAAAGATTATAAAGAAAAAATAAAATTTGTCAAATTATATTGTAATCAAGATTTTATTGTGATATTCTTTTTTGAGTTTTTAAGAAATATATTTTAAAAAGGAGGATAGAAAAAATGAGAAATATATTTATTGAAAAACTTAACTCTCTACCAGTAGAGGAACATGGAGTAGAACTTGTTGAAAGAAAAGGGGTAGGACATCCTGATTCTATTTGCGATGCTATAATGGATCAGATTTCAATAAATTTATCACAAGAATATATAAAAAGAGTAGGAAATATATTACATCATAATATTGATAAAAGTTTATTAGTAGCTGGTGAGGTGGAAAGAAAAATTGGCATTGGTGGAAGAGTTATAAAGCCAATGCTTTTAGTTATTGGTGATAGAGCTACATCAGAGGTAGATGGGATTAAAATTCCTGTAGAGGAAATAGCTATTGAGACAGCAAAGGAATGGATTAGAAAGAATTTAAGATTTGTTGATCCAGAGAAACATATAAAATTCCAGGTAGAATTAAAACCTGGCTCACCTGAATTAATTGATATTTTTAGAAGAAGAAAAGGAGTATTACCTGCTAATGATACATCTGCTGCTGTAGGTTATGCTCCTTTAACAGCTACTGAAAAAATTATACTTGAACTTGAAAAATATTTAAACTCTCCAGAATTTAAAAAGATTCATCCAGAAGTAGGTGAAGATATAAAAATAATGGGATTTAGACAAAAAAGAGTTTTACAATTAACTATAGCAATGCCATTGATAGATAGATTTATAAATAGTGTAAAAGAATATTTTGAAAAGAAAGAAATTATTAAAGAAGAAATTGAAAAGTTCTTACAGAGTAAAAATTATCCTTTTGAGAATATAATTATTGATATTAATACCTTAGATGATCCAGAGAGGGGACTTGATGGGATATATCTCAGTGTTCTTGGAACATCTGCCGAAGATGGAGACTCAGGGCAAGTTGGTAGAGGTAATAGAGTTAATGGAGTTATTGCTTTGAATAGACCTATGGGGACAGAGGCTGCTGCTGGGAAAAATCCAGTAAGCCATGTAGGTAAGATATATAATATCCTTACTCATAAATTGGCAAATGAAATCTATACAAATGTTCCGGGCATCCGTGAGGTTTATGTCTGGTTATGCAGTCAGATTGGAAAGCCAATTGATCAGCCTAAAATTGCAACTGCTCAATTAATATTGGAAGAAGGCGTATCAATATATGATGTTGCAAAACCTGTTGAAGATATAATCAATCAAGAATTAGAAAATATATCTTCATTTTGTGATGATCTTGCAAAGGGGAAATATTCTGTATGGTAGAAAAAATTTTTCATTGGGCAGATATAGCAGCTTCTGAAATAATTAAATTAAAAGGCAAGAAAAATATAGTGGCAACAGGCATTACTCCCTCAGGTCCCATCCATCTTGGAAACCTAAGGGAGATTTTAACTGGTGATGCCCTTGTAAGGGCTCTAAGATATCAAGGATCTGAAGGGAACTTTATCTACATAGCAGATACCTTTGATCCTTTGAGAAAGGTATATCCATTCTTACCAGAATCTTATGCTGAGCATGTGGGAAAGCCCATATCTGAAATTCCTGATCCTGAAGGATGTCATGAAAATTATGCAGAACACTTTTTAGAACCATTTTTAGAAGCCATAAAAGTATTAGGTATAGAACCAAGAGTAATAAAAGCTCATGAAAGTTATAAAAAAGGTTTGTATACTGAGATCATTGATTTAACTTTGGAAAATAATCAAAAAATAACAGAGATTCTTAATGAAATAGCAGGAAGAAATTTAGAGAAGGATTTTGTTCCTCTCCTTCCAAAATGTGAAAAATGTGGGAGATTAACAACCACAAAAATAATTACCTTTGATACTAAAAAACATCAGGTAGAATATCAATGTAAATGTGGTCATCAAGGAGTAGCAGATTATAGCAAAGGAGAAGCAAAACTTCCTTGGCGACTTGACTGGCCGGGTAGATGGAAGATTTTTGGCGTAACAGTAGAACCTTTCGGAAAAGATCATGCTACTACAGGCGGTTCTTACGATACAGGAAAGGTCATTACAAAAGAAATATTTGGATATGAGCCTCCTTATCCCTTTGTATATGAATGGATATATCTAAAAGGGAAAGGAGCTATGTCAAGCTCAAAAGGTATAGCAATTTCTATTAATGAAATATTAGAAATCCTTCCACCATCATGGGTAAGATATCTCATATTGAGATATAAACCAGATAAGCATATAGATTTTGATCCAGTAAATGGATATATTCTTTTAGCAGAGGATTATGAAAGATTAGAAAGAATTTATTACCGATTAGAAGGTACTGAAGAAGAATGGGCTGAAGTTGCAAGACTTTATGAACTATCACAGGTAAAAGATATACCCGAAGAGATAGGTCCACAAATACCACTTAGGCATATAATTACATTAACTCAAATATCCTTAGGAAATAATGAAATTCTCAAAGAGATGCTTATAAGAAGTGGATATGAAAGTGAACTTAGTAAGTTTGATGAGATATTAAAAAGGGTGGAATATGTAAAAAATTGGCTTGAAAAATTTGCACCATCTCAAGTGAAATTTAGATTACAAGAAAAAACACCTGAAATAGTTAAAACCTTTTCTCCTAAGGAAAAGGAATTTTTAAAAGATTTGGCTGAAAAAATAAAGGAAAAAGATTGGAAAGGTGATGAACTACAAAACTTCATATATAGCTTAGCTCAAGAACATGGAATAGAAGGAAAAAGAGCTTTTCAGCTTATATATCTTTCTTTTCTCAATCAACCTTCTGGACCAAGAGCTGGTTACTTTTTAGTATCTTTACCAAAGGATTTTGTTGTGAATAGGCTATTGGAGGCGGGAAGTTAGATTTTTAGTAAAAAAGTCCATACAAGAAAAAATTATTATAATTTTTTTGAAATAATAAAATGTGTTAATTATTAGTTTTTTTACCTCTAATTTATTTAAACCAAAGAGAGCTGATATTGTACCAAAGGTCAATCCTGTTTACATTAATAGGGTTGTGTAAAATATTGTCTTCTTTTTTTGTATTTAAACTTTGTATTTAAACATTACTGTAAGGGTCTTATTCCTATATATTTTGCTATCCTTTGCAGATCTTCAAATAAAATATTCTTATAAAGATATAAATGGAAAAACGTATAGTGACTCTGTTTCATATAGAATTCAGATTCTTGGAATAAATCAATTTGAATTTTCAAATCTACCTGAAGAAGAAAGAACTGGTGTATGGATTGATGATTTTGCAAATGTTCCTTTACTTTCTGCTTTTATAAAAAAGCTTGACGATCCAGTAAAAATGTTTGCAGGTATGGTAAGCCAGTATGCAGGTGGACCAGCTACCGCATCAAATGATAAAGAAGCAATTAAGTTTTGTAATGCTCTTTATGATCTTATGGTTTTTAATGGTATATCTTATCAAACACCCTCAGGATTCTTAGTTGAATATAAATCAGGTGGACAGGATATTAAATATCCGAGAGATGTATTAAGAGATAAAGCAGGTACATGTATAGATCTTGCTATTTTTTATGCAAGTGTATGTGAAGCTGTTGGCTTGAAGACATATATTGTTGTAATCCCAGGTCATACATTTCCAGTAATTGAACTTCCTTCTGGTGATATTCTTCCAATTGAAGCCACAGGTGTTGGAGGTGCTGCAGTAGGAAAATCTGCAACCTTTGAAGAAGTGGTGGAGATTGGTGAGAAAAACTTACGAGAATTAAAAATAGGAAAGTTCTTTATAGTTGATGTGCAAAAACTTCAGAGCGATGGTGTACTGCTTCCAGAACTTCCAAAGCTTTCAGAAGATATATTAACAAAGTGGGGATATAAAATCCCTACTGAAGAAACAAAACCTATTCAAAGTAGTGGTCAGACTTCTCAAGAAACAAGGATTCAACCAACTTCTGTAAATATTTCTGGAAGATATGAAGGTATGTATAAGAATCTTATAACAGGAGCTACTGGAGAATTAGCTTTAACCTTAAATCAAAATGGTTTAAACATTTCTGGAGAAATAGAGGTAGACTATAGTACAGGTACTATAAGTGGCACTATATCAGGTTCTAATATTCAGTTTAATGCAATTATAGAGGACTACTATGGACAAAAAATTGTGGTGACTTTTACAGAAGTAATTCAAGGAAACACCATATCTGGAAATTATATTATTAAAGGAGCAAATGTTAATGGTACATTTAATGTAAAGAAAGTACAATAATTGATGGTGAGAATTATGGGGGAATAGAAATAATTTTCTATTCCCCTTTTTATTTTAATCCTCTACTTCCAGGCTTTACTAAAGGAATTCCTTCCTTACAAAGGGGACATTCTTCGGGTTTATAAGTATCAAGTTTTAGTTGAATTAAAGAATAAAAAGGTTTGTCAAAAATATTCTTTCCTCCGCTTCTGTCTACAATACAGGCAAAAGAAACTACTTCTCCTCCGTTTTCCTTTATTAAATTTGCTACCTCTAATGCAGACCCACCTGTAGTAACCACATCTTCACAGATTAAAACTTTTTCTCCTGGTTTGATACTAAAGCCTCTTCTTAGTGTCATTTTACCTTCTTCTCTTTCTGCAAATATTCCTCTTATTTTTAAAGCCCTGGCAAGTTCATAGGCAATTATAATTCCACCAAGAGCTGGACCAACTACCACATCAATTTTTAAATCCTTAGATATTTTTTCTACTATTTCTTTAGCAATCTTTTCTGCCAAATCAGGATATTGGAGAATGAGGGCGCATTGGAGATAATTTGGACTATGAAGACCTGAGGATAATAAAAAATGACCTTCTAAAAAAGCTCCCTTTTCTTTAAATGTATTAATCCAGTTCATAAATCAATCCTTTCTTAGTGATTTATAAACTTAAAAAATTATATCATAAAATTTCTATATTTACATTTATAATTTTTTATAGTAAAATGTTATCGTTAACATAAAATTAAAATAAGGTGAATATATGTATACTATTCGTGATGTTGCTAAAAAAGCGGGAGTCTCAGTAATGACTGTCTCCCGTGTAATAAATGGAAAAAGAAATGTAAAAGAATCCACAAGAAAAAAAGTTTTAAAAGCTATTGAAGAGTTAGGATATGTTCCGAATTCTATTGCCCGTAGTTTAACAATTAAAAAGACAGCAACAATTGGTTTAGTTATTTCTGATATAACTAATCCATTTTTTACAACTGTTGCAAGAGGTGTTGAAGATACAGCTATTTCTAATCATTTTACTGTTATTCTATGTAATACTGATGAGGATCCTGAAAAGGAATTAATGTATGTAGAAGTTTTAGCAAGACATAAAGTTGATGGGGTAATTTTCACTTCTGCTTCTGGTAAAAAAAGTCCTTTAAAGTCTCTATTTATAAGAAATATTCCTTTAGTTCTTATTGATAGAACAATTGAAGGTATAAATGACATTGATATAGTGAGGGGTGATAGTGTATATGGAGCATATATACTTACAAAACATTTAATAGATTTAGGCCATAAAAGAATTGGAATAATTTTAGGTAATAGAAATATATCCACTGCTTTAGATAGAGCAGAGGGATATAAAAAAGCCTTAAAAGATTCAAATATTCCTATTGATGAAAGCTTAATAAAAATTAATGAGAATTCAAAATTTTCTAAAGAAGATGGATATAGATTAACTAAAGAATTACTTAATATGGAAAATCCCCCGACAGCAATTTTTGGTGGAAATAATTTAATGGCTATAGGAGCAATTTTGGCAATAAGGGAAATGGGATTAAAAATACCCGATGATATTTCTTTGGTTTCTTTTGATGATATAGAAAGTTTATCAGAAGTATATCCATTCCTTACAGTAGTTAAACAACCTGCATATACTATGGGCGTAATTGCCACAGAACTACTTATAAGAAGAATAGAGAATAAGGATAAGATAAAAGAAAAGAGGGAAGTTATTTTAAAACCTGAGTTAATAATTAGAAATTCAACTTCTTCCCCAAAAAATAGATAAAAAGGAGTGTTTAAAAATGAGTAAAAATAATATTCAAATTCTAAAAGGTGAGAAAAGATTTGTGGAAGACTATCCTAAGGTGGGTATTCGTCCTACAATTGATGGAAGATATGGTGGAGTTAGAGAATCTCTTGAAGAACAAACTCTTAAATTGGCAAAATCTGTTGCTGAATTCATTGAAAACAATGTTTATTTACCAAATGGTGAAAAGGTAAAGTGTGTTATTCCTCAAAGATGTATTGGAGGAGTTGTTGAAGCAAGAATGACAGATGAATTATTTAAGAAAGAAGGAGTAGGTGTTTCTTTAACTGTAACTCCTTGTTGGTGTTATGGTTCTGAAACTATGGATATGAGCTTAGACATACCAAAAGCTGTATGGGGTTTTAATGGTACTGAAAGACCCGGTGCTGTATACCTTGCAGCTGTTTCAGCAGCGCATAATCAAAAGGGTATACCTGTTTTTAAAATATATGGAAGAGATGTTCAAGATAAAGATGATTTCTCTATTCCTGAGGATGTTAAAGATAAAATATTAAAGTTTATAAAAACAGGTTTAGCTGTTTCAATTATGAAAAATAAATCTTATTTATCTATTGGCAGTGTATCAATGGGAATAGCTGGATCTATAGTAGATCCAGACTTCTTTGAAGACTATCTTGGTATGAGAGTTGAATATGTAGATATGACAGAAATAATAAGAAGAATTGAGAGAGGAATATATGATGAAGATGAATATAAAAAAGCCTTAGATTGGGTTAAAAAATACTGTAGAGAAGGAGAGGATCCAAATCCTCCTGATAAAAGAGTTGATAAAAGGAAAAAAGAAGAAGTCTGGGAATTTGTAATAAAAATGACTTTAATAATTCGTGATCTTATGATTGGTAATAAAAAACTTGAAGAGAAAGGATTTTTTGAAGAAAGTTTAGGTCACAATGCAATTGTTGCAGGATTTCAAGGACAACGTCAATGGACAGATCATTTTCCAAATGGGGATTTTTCAGAAGCAATATTGAATTCATCATTTGATTGGAATGGTTTAAGACAACCATATATTTTAGCAACAGAAAATGATAGCTTAAATGGTGTATGTATGCTTTTTGGCTATCTTCTTACAAATACTGCTCAAATTTTTGCAGATGTAAGAACATACTGGAGTCCTGAAGCAATTTATAGAGTAACTAAATGGAAGCCAGAAGGAATTGTACAAAATGGTTTAATTCATTTAATAAATTCTGGACCTGCTGCTCTTGATGGTACAGGAGAGCAAGAAATTAATGGTAATCCAGCTATAAAACCTTTTTGGGAAATATCTGAAGATGAAGTATTAAAATGTTTAAATTCAACAGAATTTTGTTATGCAGACTTAGGATATTTTAGGGGCGGTGGCTATTCTACAAGATTTAAGACAAAAGGCGGTATGCCTGTTACTATTTCAAGATTAAATATAGTTAAAGGTTTAGGACCTGTATTACAAATTGCGGAGGGTTATACAGTAGAACTTCCCGAAGAGGTTCATAATAAACTTGATAGAAGAACTAATCCTACTTGGCCTACAACATGGTTCGTTCCTAAATTAAATGGAAGAGGTGTTTTCACCAGTGTTTATTCAGTTATGGAAAACTGGGGTGCAAACCATTGTACTATAACATACGGTCATGTGGGTGATTTATTTATAACTTTGGCTTCCATCTTGAGGATTCCTGTAAGTATGCATAATGTGGAAAGAGAAAGAATATTTAGACCAAGTGCATGGAGCATGTTTGGAACAGAAGATTTAGAAGGAGCTGACTTTAGGGCATGTATGAATTTTGGTCCTCTTTATAAAAAATTTTAAGAAATTTTTTGGGGAGGTGTAACTATAAATAATAATTTTTTAGTATTAATGGAAGGAATAGAAAAAAGATTCCCAGGAGTCCATGCATTAAAAAATGTTAATTTTGAGTTAAAACCTGGAGAAGTTCATGCATTGGTTGGTGAAAATGGTGCAGGAAAATCTACACTTATGAAAGTATTAACAGGTGTTTACAAAAAAGATGGTGGAAGAATTATCTATAAAGGTAAAGAGGTAGATATACCAAATCCTCGTGTAGCTCAAGAAATGGGGATTAGTATTGTTTATCAAGATTTAAACTTAATGCCTCATCTTACTGTAGCTCAAAATATCTTCATTGGAAGAGAACCACGGAGAAAAAAATTTTTGTTTTTTTTAGACGAAGATGAAATAAATAGAAAAACAAAAGAGCTTCTTAACATGCTTCATATGAAAATAGATCCTGATATAAAAGTATCAAATCTTACTATAGGAAAACAACAAATGGTTGAGATAGCAAAAGCTTTATCATTTAATTCTGAAGTAATAATTTTTGACGAGCCTACTGCTGCTTTAAGTGAAGCTGAAACTGAAGAATTATTTAACATAATTAGGAAGTTAAAAAATCAAGGCATTGGAATAATTTATATTTCTCATAGATTAGAAGAATTAAAAAAGATTGCTGATAGAGTAACTGTTATGAGAGATGGTCAATATATTGGAACTGTTAATATGAATGAAACATCCTTAGATGAAATAATAAATATGATGGTGGGAAGAGAAATTTATGAAACCCTACGTGAAAAAGAGGTTGAAGATGATTCTGAAATAGTATTAGAAGTCAGAAATTTAAAAAGAGGTAAAGAGATAAAAGATGTAAGCTTTAAATTAAGAAAAGGAGAGATATTAGGTTTTGCAGGCCTTGTTGGGGCTGGTAGAACAGAAGTTGCACGTGCGATATTTGGTGCGGATCCCATTGATTCAGGAGAAATATATGTTAAAGGTAAAAAAATTCATATAAAGAGTCCCTCAGATGCAATAAAACATGGAATTGCATATTTATCTGAAGATAGAAAAAGATATGGTTTAATGTTAGATTTAGATGTTAAAACAAATATAATTTTGCCATCAATAAAAGAATTTTTATCTTATTTAGGATTTATAAATAGCAAAAAAGAAGATAAAGTTTGCAATAATTATATAGATAGATTAAAAATTAAGACTCCAAGCTTAAAACAAAAAGTAAAAAATCTTTCTGGTGGAAATCAACAGAAAATTATTGTCGCAAAATGGTTATTAAGAAATTGTGATATTTTAATTTTTGATGAACCTACTCGTGGTATTGATGTAGGAGCAAAAAATGAAATCTATAAATTATTAAATGAATTAGTTAAGGAAGGAAAATCAATTATTATGATTTCTTCGGAGCTACCAGAGATAATAAGAATGAGTCATAGGATAATTGTAATGTATGAAGGTAGAATCACTGCTGAAATAAGTGGTAAAACTGCAACAGAAGAAATTATTATGAAATACGCAACAATGTATGAAAGTTAAGGAGGTAAATTTTCATGATTAGTAATAATGTAAGATTTATTAGAAGAGAAAACTTGCGACAACTATTGATGTTTGCAAGCTTATTTTTGCTTTTCACATTCTTTTCCTTAGCTTCACCTAACTTTTTTACTTTTGAAAATGTCATAGCAATAATACTTGCTACATGTGTAAATGGAATGTTAGCTTTAGGGGTGACTTTTATAATAATTACAGGAGGGATAGACTTATCTATAGGTACTGTTATGACCCTATCTGCAGTAATGAGTGGTGTCTTTATAACTTTTTGGAAATTACCAGTTTTATTTGGAGTAATTGGAGGTATCGGAACAGGTATAATATGTGGCTTAATTAATGGATTAGTAGTTTCAAAGATGAAATTACCCCCATTTATTGCAACTCTTGGAATGATGATGATTGCAAAAGGTTTAGCTCTTGTTATTTCAGGTTGTAGACCAATTTATTATAGTGATGCTCCAACTTTTAATGAGATATCAATGGGATCATTGATTAACAAATTAATTCCTAATTTTGATGTACCAAATGCCATTCTTATATTTATTTTCTCTGTAATTATTGCTCATATTCTTTTAACAAAAACAGTCTTGGGAAGATATGATTTTGCTATTGGTAGTAATGAAGAGGCAGCAAGACTTTCAGGTCTTAATGTTGATAAATGGAAAACAATTATTTATGCTCTTTGTGGTATGTTTGTAGGAATGGGAGGAGTAATGATGGCATCAAGATTAAATTCCGCTCAACCTGCATTAGGACAAGGATATGAACTTGATGCTATAGCTGCTGTAGTTATTGGAGGAACATCTTTAAGAGGGGGCGAAGGTTCGATTATCGGAACAGTAATTGGAGCTCTCATAATGAGTACTCTTACAAATGGTTTAAGAATTCTTTCAGTTCCACAAGAGTGGCAAATTGTTGTCAGTGGAATTATTGTGATTGGAGCTGTATATTTGGATATTTTAAGAAGAGGAAGGGAATAATTTAGGTAATATTTGCCATATGGCAAATATTATAAAAAATTAATTTAGGAGGAGGTTTGTAATATGTTAAGGTTAATTAGGTTGTTGGTATGTCTCATAATTGTTTTCTCTCTTAGTCTCCTTGCTGCAGAGAGACCCTACATAGCAATGGTATCTAAAGGTTTTCAACATCAATTTTGGCAAGCTGTAAAAAGTGGTGCTGAAAAAGCTGCAAAGGATTTAAATGTAACCATTACTTTTGAGGGTCCTGAATCAGAATCAATGGTAGATAAACAGATTGAGATGCTACAAGCAGCAATTGCTAAAAAACCTGCAGCTCTCTGTATTGCTGCATTAGATAGTAAAGCAGTTATCCCTTATTTAGAAAAGGCTCATGCAATGGGAATACCTGTTATTGGATTTGACTCTGGAGTAGATAGCGATATTCCTGTTACAACAGTAGCAACAGATAATATAAAAGCTGCTGGATATGCTGCTGATAAAATGGCAGAATTTATAAAGAAAAATGGTGAAGTTGCATTGGTAGTTCATGATCAAACAAGTAGAACAGGAATTGATAGAAGAGATGGTTTTGTAAATCGTATAAAACAAAGATATCCAATGATTAAAATTGTAGATATTCAATATGGAGGAGGAGATCATCTAAAATCAACAGATTTGGCAAAAGCAATTATTCAAGCCCATCCTCGTTTAAAAGGTATTTTTGGTGCTAATGAAGGTTCTGCTATTGGTGTTATAAATGCTGTAAAAGAAATGAAAAAAGTGGGTAAGATTGTTGTTATTGGTTATGATTCTGGAAAACAACAAATGGATGCAATAAGGTCAGGACTAATGGCTGGTGCAATCACTCAAAACCCTGTGGGTATGGGTTATATGGCAGTTGAGGCGGCTGTTAAGGCAATAAAAGGAGAGAAATTACCTAAGTTTATTGATAGTGGTTTCTATTGGTATGATAAAACAAATATTGATGATCCAAAAATTAAAGCATGTTTATATGAGTAATTAATTTTAAGGGGGCTATTTTAAAATAGCCCCCTTTATTCTATGTATTTACTTAAAGAAGCAATATGTAAAATATGTGGTAAAAAATCTATTTTAATATCTTCCTTTTTAGGAGTTTGTAGGGAATGTATTTTATATAAATTTGATCTTGCCCTTCCTTTAATAAGGACAGCTCATGAAAAAGCAAGAAAATATTTTAATCTTCCATATTTGATTAAATCTGAGAAGCCATCATGTAATATATGCATTCATAATTGTTCTTTAAAAGAAAATAAAAGTTTTTGTGGTCTTATCGAAAATGGCAAAAGATGGGCAGGGTCCTCAGAAAAAGGATTATTAGAATGGTATTATGACTCTCTACCTACAAATTGTGTTGCTACTTTTATATGTCCTGAAAAGGAGCATTATGGGTATAAAAATTTAGCTATATTTTATGCAAGTTGTAATTTTAACTGTCTTTTTTGTCAAAATTGGCATTATCATAACTACTTAAGAAATAAAAAGCCATTATATTCAATAAAGGACTTAGAAGAGAAAATTGATTATAGGACTAAATGTATTTGCTTCTTTGGAGGAGATCCAATTACTCAGATAAGTCATGCTTTAGCATTAGGAAGAAAAGTAAAAAATAAAGTAAGAATTTGTTTTGAAACTAATGGGTCCATGAATTTTAATATATTAAAAGAGATGTTTGAGCTTTCTTTAGAAAGTGGAGGGATAATAAAATTTGATTTAAAAGCTTTTGATGAGAGGATACATTTAGCCCTTACAGGAGTTTCAAACAAAAGAACTCTTGAAAATTTTGCTTGGATAGGAAGAGAAAGTAAGAGATACAAAGATAAAATTATTATAGTTGCAAGTACTCTTCTTGTTCCTGGATATGTAAATGAAGAGGAAGTAGAGAAATTAGTTCAATTTATTGTTAATATAAATCCAGATATTCCTTACTCTTTACTTGGTTTTTCACCAAACTTTTTCTTTGATAATTTACCTACGACCTCTAAAAGACATGCAGAAAGAGCTTATAAAATTGCTGTTTCTTATGGTTTAAAGAATGTAAATATAGGAAATAGATTTTTGCTTAGTAATGATTATTGATCAATTAAGTGTTATAATACCTATCAAAAAAGGGAGGATTTCTAAAATGAAAATTCTCTGGGATAAACCTATAGATATTAGTCTTTATATTTATGAAGATATGTTATTTTGGCCTAACGATCCTAAATTTAAAAGAGAATGGATAGCTAAGATCTCAGAGGGTAATAATGTAAATCTTTCTAAAATTACTATGGGTTCTCATACAGGAACACATGTGGATGCACCTTACCATTTTCTTGATTATGGTAAAACCTTAGATGAACTTGATTTATCTAAATTTTATGGATACACAAAAGTATTTGAAGTTAAAAATGAGAAAAAAATTATGTTAGAAGATATAAAGAATTTTCATATAGAAGCTCAAGATATTATTCTTTTTAAAACAAAGAATTCAAAACTCCTTTTAGAAAACATTTTTCATGATGATTATGTTAGCTTATCCTTAGATACTGCCAAGTATTTGGTAGAAAGAAAGATAAAAACAGTTGGTATAGATTATCTATCAATTGGACCAAGAGGAGAGGAAGGAAAAGAGGTTCATAGAGCTCTTTTGAATAATGAGATAGGTATTATTGAAGGGTTAAATTTATTAGATGTAAAAGATGGTAAATATTTTTTGGTAGCATTACCATTAAAAATTAAAGGAGGAGAAGGTTCTCCTGTAAGAGCAATTTTATTTCCTATAGAAGAATAATTGTTATAAAGAGATATTAAAATGAAAGTAGCAATAATTCATGATTGGATAGTAAATATTGGTGGAGCTGAGAAGGTTTTACAAACCATAATAGAAATTTTTCCTAATGCAGATATTTTTACATTAGTTTATTCAAGAGAAACTTTAAAAAAATTAGGAATTAAAAACAATATAAAAGCGTCATTTATAAATTACTTACCTTTTGGAACAAAAAATTACTTTTTATATCTTCCTTTAATGCCATTTGCTATTGAACAATTTGATCTCAGTGATTATGACTTAATTATTTCAAGTAGTCATTGTGTAGCAAAAGGAGTAATAACAAAATCATATCAGACTCATATTTGTTATTGTCATACGCCTATGAGATATATTTGGGATCTATATTTTTCATATTTAAAAGATCATAAAATTGAATACGGAATTAAAAGTATGTTTTTGAAAACTATATTTCATTATTTAAGAATTTGGGATGTAATAAGTTCTAATAGGGTAGATTATTTTATTGCAAATTCAAAGAATGTAGCAAATAGAATTAAAAAGATTTATAGGAGAGATGCAAAAATAATTTATCCTCCAGTAGATATAGATAAGTTTTCTCCCTCTGAGAAAAAAGAAGAATATTTTTTAGTTCTTTCTCGGTTAGTTCCATATAAAAAAGTAGATTTAGTAGTAGAAGTTTTCAATGAACTGAAGCTTCCTTTGATAATAATTGGGGAAGGGGAAGAAATAAAAAAGATCAAAAAAATTGCAAAAGAGAATATAAAGATTTTAGGATGGCAAGAAGATAATATTGTAAAGGAATATTTATCAAAAGCACAAGCCCTAATATTTCCAGTAGAGGAAGACTTTGGGATTGTCCCTGTAGAAGCCCAGGCATCAGGAACCCCAGTAATAGCATATGGTAAAGGAGGAGCTTTAGAGACAGTTATAGATGAGGTAACAGGAATACTTTTTTATGAACAAAGTATTAGTGCATTAAAGAATGCTATTTTAAAATTTCTTAATATTAGGGATAAATTTAATATAAAGAATATAGTTGATAACTCAAAAAAATTTTCAAAAGAAAGATTTAAGAAGGAATTTATAGATTTCATTTCCCAAATAGTGTGATATTTATCACTGACAATTTATATAATCCTCTTTAAAATACCCTCAAAAATTGATATGGAAAGGAGAACTAAATTATGAAAATTTCTGGAAGTATTGATAGAATAGAATTTTTATCTTTTATAAACTTTCTATCTTTACAAAGAAGAACAGGAATATTTATTATAAAAAATGAAGATAAAGAGGGTACAATATTTATAAAGAATGGAGAAATTATAGATACAGAATATTTAGGCGAAAGAGGAGAATCTGCATTTTTTAATCTTATATCAATCCCTGAATTCGAATTTTCTTTTGTAGAAACTCCTGTAAATTTAGAAAGAAAGATAGAAATATCTTCTGAGATTTTAGTTCTTGAAGCAATCAAAAAAATTGATGAGGAAAAGGAAATATTTATTTCTTCCATCTTAGGGACTATTTAAGGATTAAAATTTTTAATCATATTTCTTCCTTTCTTGATTCTAATAAAAATTTGTGATAATAATACACAAAGATAACCCTTTTTTATTATAGGAGGGCTATTATTTTATGAGAAAATACTTATTAATCTTGATTTTTATTATTTTATTATGTTATCCTGTTTGGAGTTGGAGTGGAAAAACTCATCAAAGAATTGTTGAAAGTTCTTTAAATTATTTGCCAAAGGAATTTCAAAAGAAATTATTACCTTATAAAGCTGAAATTCTTGAAGGAAGTGTAGCTCCTGATAAAATATATAAAGATTTTCAAAATCATATATATGATTTTGATAAAAGAAAGGGAAAAGGAATTGAAAAAGTTAGAGAAAAATATTATCAAATAATTTCTTTTATTAGAGATAAAAAACCTTGGAGATTAATTGCTTTTGAATTAGGAATTTTATCTCATTATATTTCTGATTTAAATCAACCTTTACATACTTCTTCAAGTTATGAAGAAAAAGGATTTCATAGTAAATATGAGAGGGATGCCGAACAAATTGTTCCAAGGAAATTAAAAAATTTGAGTTTTATATCAAAGCCAGCTTATTATATATTTAATAGTGCTAAACTTGCACATTCATATTATTATGATATTGAAAAATCTTATAGTGAAGGAAATGGTTGGAAAGATGTTTATGCTATAACTCAAAAAAGAATAGATAAGGCGGTAGAAGATGTAACAAATTATTGGTATAGTATATGGATAAGAGCAAATAGAATTCCTACATTAGAGGATTTATGGAATGATTTTATTGATCTAATATTCCTATTTATAATTAAACTTTTTGCATTAGAGGTGAGATAATGAGAATAGGTATTATTGGCGGAACAGGGCTTTATGATCCAAAATTTTTAGAAAATCCTGAAGAAATAATTGTTTCTACCCCCTATGGAGAAACTAAGGTATTAAAAGGGATATATGAAGGAGAGGAGATAGTTTTTTTAGCAAGACATGGAATAAAACATTCTTTACCACCTCATAAGATAAATTATAAAGCAAATATTTGGGCACTGAAAAATTTAGGGGTAGAAAGAATTATGGCAACAAGTGCTGTAGGTAGCTTAAAGATGAATTTGTCACCTGGCGATTTAGTTTTATTAGATCAATTTATTGATTTTACAAAAAGAAGAGATTATACATTTTATGATGGAAGTGATGGTAAGGTAATTCATATAGATTTTACTGAACCCTATTGTCCAGAACTTAGAAATATTATTATAAATGAAGCAAAAAATCTTGGTATTAAATTGCATCCCTTTGGAACATATATTTGTACAGAAGGACCAAGGTTTGAAACTCCTGCTGAAATAAAGATGTTTTCTATGTTTGGTGATGTTGTTGGAATGACTAATGTACCAGAAGTTATTTTAGCACGTGAACTTGAAATTTGCTATGTTTCAATTTCTCTTGTTACTAATTATGCTGCAGGAATCTCTAAAATGCCATTAAGTCATCAAGAGGTTATTGATGTAATGGCAGATAATATTGAAAAGATTAGAATATTATTTTCTTCTGTGATACCCAAGATTCCTAAGGAAAGAAATTGTCCCTGTAAAAATGCATTATCTGAATATAAGGGGATGGATGAAAGATGAAAATATTGGAATGGAAAAACAATTCTTTGTTCATTTTAGACCAAACAAAACTACCTTGGAAAGAAGAATGGATTCAATGCCAAAAATATCAGCAGGTTGTAGATGCTATAAAAAAACTAAAGATAAGAGGAGCTCCAGCAATAGGAGTTGCAGCTGGCTATGGAGTCGCATTAGCAGCAATTAGGTATACTGGGTATAATTTACCAGAATACATCCAGGAAGTAATAAGTGAATTTGCATTGTCCCGTCCTACTGCAGTAAATTTATTTATGGTTTTAAAAAGACAGGGAGAAATAATATTAAAAAATAAACAAAAATCTTCTACAGATCTTAAATTAATGCTTCTTGAAGAAGCTAAGAAAATTGAAGAGGAAGAAAAAGAAAGATCATACGCAATTTCTAACTATGGTGCTGATTTAATACCAGAAAATGCAAATATTTTAACCCACTGTAATACAGGAAGCTTAGCAACCATAGGATTAGGAACAGCATTGGGAATAATAAAAGAAGCTTGGTATAGAAGAAGAAATATAAATATGGTTTATTTTACTGAAACGAGACCATTACTTCAAGGAGCAAGACTTACAGGTTGGGAATTATGTAGAGAAAATATTCCTGCAACACTAATAACAGATAATATGGCTGGTTATCTATTTGTAAAAGAAAAAATTGATTTAGTTTTAGTGGGAGCAGATAGAATTACACTAAATGGTGATACTGCAAATAAGATTGGAACATATACCTTAGCTATTTTAGCTAAATATCACAATGTCCCCTTTTATGTTGCAGCTCCGCTTTCATCTTTTGATTTTCAATTAGAAAAGGGAGAGGATATAGTTATTGAAGAAAGGGATCCTGAAGAAGTATTCAGTATAGCTGGTAAGAGAATTGCTCCAGAAGGTATTAATGCTTTAAATCCTGCATTTGATATTACTCCAAATGAATTGATAACTGCAATAATAACTGAAAAAGGAATAATATTTCCTCCATTTAAAGAGAATTTGTTAAAAATTAAGGAGGCCATAGAAAATGAAAATACTTATTAAAGATGTTTCTTTATTAAAAGATAATGAGATTATTCCAAATCTGAATATCCTTATAAATAATGATATTATTGAATATATAGGTAAAAATATTCCAAAAGAATTTGATTATCAAATTGATGGAAAAGATAGAATTGCTATGCCTGGTATGGTAAACGCACACACTCATTTAGCAATGACACTTTTTAGAGGATTTGCAGATGATCTTCCATTAAAGGAATGGCTTGAAACAAAAATTTGGCCTAATGAAGCAAAATTAACTGAAGATGATGTATATTGGGGAAGTTTACTTGGAGCATTGGAGATGATAAAAGGAGGGACTATTGCATTTGCAGATATGTATTTTTTTATGGATAAAGTAGCTGAGGTTGTTGAAAAGAGTGGTCTTCGTGCGAATTTATCTTGGGGTATGATAGCAACTCTTGGGGATGAAAATAAAAGATTAGAAATAAGCTTAGAATTTGCAAAAAACTGGCATAAATCTTGTAATGGTAGAATATTGGTAAGTCTTGGTCCTCATGCTCCATATACTTGTCCTCCTAAATTTTTAGAAAAGGTTATTGATAAGGCAATTCAATACAATTTAGGAATTCACACTCATCTTGCAGAAACGGAAAGTGAAGTTAAGGAGATAAAAGAAAAATATGGGGAGACACCTATAAGACTTATGGATAAAGTTGGTTTATTTAATGTACCTACAATTTCTGCTCATTGTGTTTTTGTAGATTCTGAAGAAATAGATATATTAGCTAAAAGAAAAGTTGGGGTAATTCATAATCCTCAAAGTAATTTAAAGCTTGCATCTGGGATTGCACCTATCAAAGAAATGATAGACAAAGGAGTTAATGTGGGACTTGGAACTGATGGACCATCAAGTAATAACAATTTAGATATGTGGGAAGAAATGAGACTTGTTGCTACTTTACATAAAGGATATTTAAAAGATCCCACTGCAATTCCAGCTTATTTAGCATTGGATATGGCAACAAGAAAAGGGATGGAAATTCTGGGATGGAAAGATTCTGGTATATTAGAGGTAGGAAAAAAGGCTGATTTAATACTTGTTGATATTAAAAAGCCTCATTTTTACCCTCGTTTTAATCTTATATCCCACTTAGTTTATTCTGCTGGATCATATGATGTTGATACTGTTATTGTTGATGGGAAAATATTAATGGAGAAAAGAGAAGTTAAGGTTTTAGATGAAGAGAAAATTATCTATGAAGCAGAAAAAAGAGCTTTTCAATTAATAAAAAAAGAATAGGAGGCTTAATGTTATGGCAATATCTTGGGTATATATTGAAGATATACCAAAGACTAAAAGGGAGGAAGTAGAAATTAGAGGATGGCTTGCAAATAAAAGATCAAGCGGAAAAATTGTTTTTTTAATTATAAGAGATGGGACTGGATTTATTCAAGGAATAGCAGATCTTAATAACTTTTCTCAAGAAGAATTAGAAAAAATAGAAAAAATACCAATTGAATCTTCAATAATCGTTCAGGGAAAAGTTAGAGAGGAACCAAGAGCTCCTACAGGCTGGGAAATTTATCTTACAAAAGTAGATGTAGTATCTTTATCACAAGATTATCCTATTCAAAAAAAAGATCATTCTATAGAATTTCTTTTAGAGAGAAGACATCTGTGGCTAAGATCAAGAAGACAACAGGCAATTATGAGAATAAGAAGTGAAATAATAAAGGCAATTAGAGATTTTTTAGATGAAAGAGGTTTTATTTTAGTAGATGCTCCTATACTTACTCCTTCCGCATGTGAAGGAACCACAACTCTTTTTGAGTTAGAATATTTTGATTTAGGTAAAGCCTATTTGTCTCAAAGTGGACAACTTTACATGGAGGCTGCATGTTTAGCTCTCGGAAAAGTTTATTGCTTTGGACCTGCATTTAGAGCTGAAAAATCTAAAACAAGAAGACATCTAACAGAATTTTGGATGGTAGAACCTGAAATGGCATATTGGGATTGGGAAGACAATATGGTACTTCAGGAGGAATTAATAAGCTATGTAGTTCAAAGAATATTAGAAAGGAGAAAGAGAGAACTTGAAATTCTTGAAAGAGATATTAAGTCTTTGGAAAAAGTAATACCTCCATTTCCAAAAATAACATATGATGAAGCAATTAAATTACTTAATAAAAAGGGAGTTCAAATACAGTGGGGAGATGATTTTGGTGGTGATGAGGAGACAATTATATCTCAAGAATTTGATAAACCTGTATTTATTCATCACTATCCAGCAAAAATAAAAGCATTTTATATGCAACCAGATCCTGATAATCCTAAACTTGTGCTTAATAATGATTTGTTAGCACCTGAAGGTTATGGTGAAATTATTGGAGGAAGTCAAAGAATTCATGATTTAAATCTTTTAGAAGAAAAAATAAAGGAGTATAATTTACCAAGAGAAGCTTTTGAATGGTATATAGATTTAAGAAGGTATGGAAGTGTTCCCCATTCTGGTTTTGGTCTTGGAATTGAGAGAACAACAGCGTGGATTTGTGGTTTAAAGCATGTTAGAGAAGCAATACCATTTCCAAGAATGATATATAGAATTTATCCATAGATGGAAATTGAATTAAACGAGCAATTTAAAAAAGCAATTGAATTAATGGAAAATACTAATAAGCATGTTTTTATAACAGGAAAAGCAGGAACTGGAAAATCTACCCTTTTAAATTACTTTCGGTCTAAAACAAAAAAGAAAATAGTTGTATTGGCACCTACAGGTGTTTCTGCATTAAATGTCAAAGGTGAGACTATTCATTCCTTTTTTGGTTTTAGACCAAATGTTACTATTCAAAATATAAAAACTCTTCCCAAAAAAGATACTATTATTTATAAAAACATAGATACAATAATAATTGATGAAATATCTATGGTAAGAGCAGATCTTCTTGATTGTGTTGATTATTTTTTAAGACTAAACGGGAAAGATAAGAATATACCCTTTGGTGGAATACAAATGATTTTTATTGGTGATTTATATCAACTTCCTCCTGTAGTTACCTCTAAGGAGAAAGAACTTTTTAGAAGATATTATAAAAGTGAATATTTCTTTGATGCAAAAGTTTTTAAGGAAATAAATGTAGAATTTATTGAATTAGAAAAGGTATATAGACAAAGTGATGAAAAATTTATAGAACTTTTAAATGAGATAAGAAGAAATGAATTAAAGGAAGAAAGCTTGACTCTATTAAATAGCAGAGTATATAGTAATCCACCATCAGATGATGAATATTTAATATATCTTACTCCTTATAATGAAATTGCTAAAAAAATTAATATTGAACGTTTAAATACTTTGAAAGGAAAGTTATATCAATGGAATGCATTAGTTTATGGTGAGTTTAATGATGAATTTTATCCAAATGACTTAATATTGTCACTTAAAAAAGGTGCGCAGGTTATGATGTTAAATAATGATAGTTTAGGAAGATGGGTAAATGGTTCTGTTGGTAAGGTAGTTGGGATAAAAAATAATGAAATTATTAAAGTAAGATTTAATGATGGAAGAATTGAAGATGTAACTCCTTATACATGGGAAATTTTTCATTATAAATATGATGAAAAGAGAGATATACTTTATACTGAAACCTTAGGAACATTTACTCAATATCCATTAAAACTTGCGTGGGCAATTACAATTCATAAAAGTCAAGGGAAGACCTTTGATAAAATTTATCTTGATCTTGGGAAGGGTGCATTTGCACCAGGACAAGTTTATGTTGCTTTAAGCAGATGTACATCTTTTGATGGTATTTATCTTAAGAGACCTATTAAAAGAAATGAAATATTTATTGATAAAAGAATAGTAAAATTTATTACTAATTTTCAATATACATTGTCAAAGAATAAATTATCTCTCAATGACAAAATTAATATTGTAGAAAGAGCAATCGCAGAAGATAAGTTTCTTTCAATTATATATTTAAAAACTAATGATGAGAAAACTAAAAGAATTATTAAGCCTTATAGTATTAATAAATTTTCATATAAAGGTGAGAATATTTATGAAATTATAGCATATTGTAATCTGAGAAAAGAAAATAGAGTATTTAGATTAGACAGGATTTTAGAAATGGATATTATAGATTATGTGGTATAATATTAAAATTTATATTTTAAGGAGAATATCATGAGAATTCCAGAATTAAAGATTGGTGATTTGGTTGCTAAGATCCCCATAATTCAAGGAGGCATGTCTGTAGGAATTTCCCTTTCAGGTTTAGCCTCTGCTGTAGCAGAAGAAGGAGGAATTGGTGTTATAGGAACAGCAGGTATTGGAATGTCTGAACCTGATTTTTCATCTAATTTCTTAGAGGCAAATATTAGAGCATTAAGAAAGGAAATAAGAAGAGCAAGAGAATTGACAAAAGGAATAATTGGTGTAAATATCATGGTTGCTTTAACAAACTTCATAGATATGGTAAAAACTTCTATTGAGGAGAAAATTGATATAATATTTTCTGGTGCAGGATTACCTTTAGATCTTCCTAAGTATCTTATAAAAGAAAGTAAAACAAAATTAGTACCCATAGTATCTTCAGGTAGAGCTGCAAAATTAATTGCAAAGGCATGGAAAGATAAATTTAATTATTTACCTGATGCTTTTGTTGTTGAAGGACCATTAGCTGGTGGTCATTTAGGTTTTAAAAGAGAAGAATTATTGAACTCAAATATAACCTTAGAAGAGAAGTTAAGGGAAGTTATTTGTGAGGTTAGAATTTTAGAAGAAAAATATGATAAGAAAATACCTGTGATTCCTGCCGGTGGTATTTACAATGGTGAAGATATAGCTAAATTTTTAAAAATGGGAGCGGATGGTGTACAAATGGCAACACGTTTTGTTGCTACAGAAGAATGCGATGCTGATATTGCGTTTAAAAAGGCATATATTTCTGCAAAAAAAGAGGATGTTATAATAATCAAAAGTCCTGTTGGATTACCTGGTAGAGCAATTAAAAATGAATTTTTAGAGTCTGTAGAGAGAGGGGATAAAAAACCTTTTAAATGTCCTTTCCATTGCATCAAAACATGTGATTATAGGAATTCACCATATTGTATAGCAATAGCTCTTCTTAATGCAAAAAGAGGAAATTTAAGAGATGGTTTTGCCTTTGCTGGAGCAAATGCTTATAGGGTGAATAAAATAGTTACAGTAAAAAGTTTGATTAATGAATTAATAGGTGAAATAGAGAGAATTTAAATAAAAATCTTTTTTTCAGAACTTCTACTTCTTGACATTCAAAAATATTATATATATACTTCAAATCAATAGGAACAGGGATGTTCTAAAAAAAGTGAACATCCCTTTTTTATTAAAAATATTTAGGAGGTGAGCCCATGAAAAGTTTATTAAGGATGTTTTTTGTCTTTACTTTACTTTTAGTATTGTTAATTTTCCCTTTACATGCAGCTGGAACTATTAAAATAGGGGCAATCTTTCCTATAACAGGACCCATCGCTACTTTTGGAATTTCTTCTGCAAATGGGGTTAAAATGGCTTTTGAAGAAGTTAATGCAAAAGGTGGTGTTTTAGGTAGTAAGATTGAACTAATATTAGAAGATGATCAATATAAAGCAGAAGAAGTTGCAAATGCTGCTAAAAAATTGATTGAAAGAGATAAAGTTGTGGCTATTATAGGGGAAGTAGCAAGTTCTATGAGTCTTGTTCTTGCTCCTATTTGTCAGGCCTCAAAAGTAGTTATGATGACTCCTACTTCTACTAATCCAAAAGTGACTTTAGTAGGAGATTACATATTTAGAGCATGTTTTATTGATGATTTTCAAGGGACTGTAATGGCGAATTTTGTTTATAAAACACTAAAAAAGAAAACTTCTGCTATGTTAGTTGCTGTAACCAGTGACTATAGTAAAGGATTAGCACAATTTTATAAAGAGTCATATGTAAAACTTGGAGGGAAAATTGTTGCAGAAGAATCATATTCTGAAGGGGATCCAGATTTTAGAGCACAGCTAACAAAGATTAAAGCTGCAAATCCTGAGTTTGTGTATCTTCCTGGATATTACTCTGATATTGGTCCTATTTTGCTCCAGGCAAGAGAGCTTGGTATAACTGTTCCATTTGGAGGAGGAGATGGTTGGGATTCTCCAAAGCTTTTAGAAACTGCTGGAAAAGCTGCTGAGGGATGTTTCTTTAGTAATCATTATAGCCCTGAATCAAAAGATATAAAGGTCCAAACCTTTGTAAAAAATTATAAGAAGAAGTTTGGAGAGACACCTGATGCGTTAGCAGCATTATCATATGATGCAGCTCTGCTCCTTGTAGAGGCTATAAAGAAGGCGAATTCTTCAGAGCCATCAAAGATAAAGGAAGCATTAATGAGTTTTACAAAAGATAAACCATTTAGAGGAGTAACTGGTAGTATATTCTTTGATCAAAATAGAAATCCTGTAAAAAGTGCTGTAATTATTGAAATAAAAGGAGGAAAGCAAGTTTATAGAGCAACAGTTAAACCATAAAATTGTCTATTTAGGAGGGGGTATCTAACCCCTCCTATTTTTTGATAATTTGAAATAAGAAAGGAAATAAGTATGGAAAATATTTTACAGCAATTATTAAATGGAATATCCTTAGGAAGTATATATGCCCTTATTGCATTAGGGTATACAATGGTATATGGTATTCTTCGTCTTATTAATTTTGCACATGGAGACATTTATATGATGGGAGCTTTCTTAGGATATTTTGCTCTGGGACTTTGGAACTTCTCTTTTCCATTTGGACTTTTATTTGCAATGGCAGGTGCTGCTGTTTTAGGAATTATTATTGAAAGATTTGCCTATAGACCTCTAAGACTTGCACCAAGGATCTCTCTTCTAATAACTGCTATTGGTGTTTCCCTTTTACTTGAAAATCTAATGGTTCTTTGGGTTGGAGCATCACCAAGAGCATTTCCTCAAAGGATTCCATTGAAAATTTATAACATAGGAAATTTAGTTATTACTAATAGACAGATTATAATAATTTTTGTTTCAATTATTCTTATGTTTCTTCTTCAATTTATAGTTCTTAAAACCAAAGCTGGAAAAGCCATGAGGGCAGTTTCATACGATAAAGAGACTGCTCTAATGATGGGTATTGATATAAATAAAGTTATATCTTTGACCTTTGCTTTAGGCTCATCTCTTGCTGCTGCAGGAGGAGTTTTAGTAGGTCTTTATTTTAATAAAATTGAACCTTATATGGGAGTAATGCCAGGACTTAAAGCTTTTGTCGCTGCTGTTCTTGGAGGAATAGGAATTATTCCTGGTGCAATGCTTGGAGGATTTATTTTAGGAATCGCAGAGGTTTTAGCATCTGCCTTTATATCCTCAACAATTAGAGATGCAGTTGCATTCGTTATTCTGATTTTAATTTTATTAATAAGACCTGCAGGAATATTAGGAAAATATATGAGGGAAAAAGTATAAAATGAGAAAAGATTATATTTTAGTGATAATTTTAATTTTAGCATTTATTTTATTAGGTACCTTAGCGAAAGGTCTAAATCCTTATTTTTATCAAATTTTAGTATTTTTTGGAATAAATAGTATTTTAGCAATGAGTTTAAATCTTATTAATGGGTTTGCAGGGCAATTTTCTATTGGTCATGCAGGATTCATGGCAGTTGGTGGCTATTTTAGCTCTGCTTTAAGTGTTTATCAAGGCGAGAAATTTCTCTCTATTTTAAACTTTCTTCCAGAAAATATTGCTAAAATTATTGTTTTTTTCATTTTCCTTCTATTAGGAGGCTTAGTAGCAGGAATTTTGGGACTTGTTGTTGGGATTCCAACCTTAAGACTAAAAGGAGATTATCTTGCTATTGCCACCTTAGGATTTGGAGAGATTGTTAGAGTTGTAATTCTTAATTTAGATATAGTTGGAGGTCCCAGAGGATTTCCAGGAATACCTCAGAGAACAGATTTATCATGGGTACTTTTTTGGTTTTTAATTTGTCTCTTGGTTATTAAAAATATTATAAATTCTTCCCATGGAAGAGCATTAATATCTGTAAGAGAAGATGAAATAGCAGCAGAAACTATGGGAATAAACACTACTTTTTATAAAGTATTTGCATTTGTAACAGGGTCATTTTTTGCTGGAATTGCGGGAGGACTTTTTGCTCATTATCTTATGATGCTACATCCAAGTAGTTTTACTTTTTTTAGATCTGTAGAAATTCTACTAATGATTGTATTAGGAGGTATGGGAAGCATTACAGGTTCTATATTGGGAGCTTTTGTTTTAACAATACTTCCTGAAGCTTTAAGGGGATTTACATATTTAAGATTAGTTATTTATTCAATTATTCTGATTTTAATTATGCTTCTTAGACCTCAAGGGTTAATTGGTGGAAAAGAAATTTCTATTACAACCTTTAGAAAGATATTTTCAAAGGTGAATGAAAGATGAGAGTATTAGAAGTTAACAATCTATCATGTGCATTTGGTGGATTAATGGCTGTTACAGATTTAGATTTTTATGTTAATGAAAAGGAAATTTTAGGGATAATTGGTCCAAATGGTGCAGGAAAAACTACAGTATTTAATTTAATCACAGGTTTTTATATTCCTTTAAAAGGTGAAATTATTTTCAAGGGGAAAAATATTGAAAGATTAAAACCATATCAGATAACAAGACTTGGTATAGCAAGGACATTTCAAAATCCTCGTCTTTTTAAAAATTTGACAGTAATGGATAATATAAAAATAGCAATGCACAAAATTTATACTTCAAGTATAGTGGATACAATTTTTAAAAGAAGAGAATTTTTAGAAGAGGAAAGAATTCAAGAAGAGAAAGCAAAAGAAATATTGGAATATTTTCATCTTTATGATAGAAAAGATCAGATTGCTCAAAATTTGCCCTATGGTGATCAAAGAAGACTTGAGATTGCAAGAGCTATGGCAACAAGTCCCTCTCTCCTTCTTTTAGATGAGCCAGCAGCTGGTATGAATCCTCATGAATCAAAAGAATTGATGAGTCTAATTTCTCGTATTAGAGATGAGTTTAATCTTACTATAATCCTTATTGAACATCATATGGAAGTTGTAATGGGAATATGTGAAAGGATTATTGTTCTTGATTATGGGATGAAGATTGCAGAGGGAAAACCTGAAGAAATTAAAAATAATCCAAAAGTTATAGAGGCTTATTTAGGCAGGGAGGCAGAAAGTGTTATCAGTTAAAGATTTACATGTATATTATGGAGGTATAAAAGCTTTACAAGGGATAAGCTTTGATGTTAAGGAGGGTGAAATTGTCTCTCTTATAGGAGCAAATGGAGCAGGTAAATCTACAACTTTAAGGGCAATATCAAGATTGGTGCCAATTGTTAATGGTGATATTTATTTTTATGAAATAAATTTAAAAAAGCTTCCTCCCCATAAGGTTGCATCCTTAGGTATTTCTCATGTGCCCGAAGGTAGAAGAGTTTTTGCAAATTTGACTGTTTTAGAAAATTTAGAACTTGGTGCATATCTTTGTAAAAATAAAAATAAAATAAGAGAAAACCTTGAATTTGTATTTACTTTATTTCCAAGATTAAAAGAAAGACAAAAACAACTTGCTGGAACATTAAGTGGTGGAGAACAACAGATGCTTGCTATTGGAAGAGCATTAATGTCTGATGCAAGACTTTTACTTTTAGATGAACCCTCTATGGGACTTGCACCTCTACTTGTTCAAGAAATATTTGAAGTTCTTAAAAGAATAAATCAAGAAACTAAGAAAACTTTATTACTTGTAGAACAAAATGCTAATATGGCATTTTTTATCTCAAATAGAATTTATGTGTTAGAGACTGGTAAAATAAAAATTTCAGGTCCATCTTATGAGATTATGAATAATGAAGAAGTAAGGAAGGCATATTTGGGAGGTTAAATTTATGCTTGTCAGGATGAGAATGACTAAGAATCCTATTTTTGTATCACCAAATACTTCAATATTAGAAGCATGGAAGTTAATGCAAAGATTTCAAGTTAGAAGACTCTTAGTAATGGAAAAAGATAAACTTATTGGAATCGTTACAGAAAGAGATTTAAGATCTGTTTCTCCTTCACAAGCAACATCGCTTAGCATATTTGAGTTAAATTATTTGTTAGAAAAATTAAAAGTAAAAGATGCTATGACTCCTAATCCGATAACTATAGATGCTGATGCTCCTATAGAAGAAGCTGCTTTAGTTATGAGAGAAAATAAAATAAGTTCACTTCCTGTTTTAGAAAGAGGTGAAGTTATAGGAATTATTACTGAAACAGATATTTTTAAAGCTTTTATTGATATGCTTGGTGTTGGAGAAAAAGGGTTAAGATATACTATAAGGATTAAAAATATTCCAGGAGAAATAGCTAAAATTGTTAACCTCTTATCAGAAAGGGGAATAAATATTTTATCCTTAGTAACATTTCCCTGTAATGAGGGTGATTATGGATACTTGGTAATTCGTCTTCAGACAGAAGATTTGATTGGAATAAATGATTTATTTAGAAGTCATAATATTCCTATAGAACATATAAGGAAGTTTTAGGAATAATTTCTTTTATTAATTAGTCTTGTTTAATAATACTTACCATAGTATAATTACCTGAGAATTTTTCAAAGATGAAATAGGAGGTAAGACATGAAAATACTTGTACTTAATTGTGGAAGTTCATCTGTAAAATATCAAGTTTTTAATATGGAAGATGAAAGTGTATTAGCAAAGGGGCTTGCAGAAAGAATAAGTCTTGAGGGATCCCGAATTGTTCATCAAAGATTTAATAATGATAAAAAGATTATTGATGTAGATTTACCTACCCATAAAAGGGCAATTGAGGTTATATTAAATTTATTAATAGATAGTGAAAATGGAGTATTAAAATCTCTTGATGAATTAGATGCAGTGGGTCATAGAATTGTTCATGGTGGTGAGAAATTTGTTGAATCTGCATATATTGATGATGAATCATATAAGGCTATTAAGGAGTGTGAGAGTCTTGCCCCATTACATAATCCTTACCATGTTATGGGAATTGATGCATGTAATTCTTTAATTCCAAAAGTTCCACAAGTAGCAGTTTTTGATACATCTTTCCATCAAACTATTCCATCTTATGCATATCTATATGCGGTTCCTTATGAGTGGTATGAAAAATATAGAATACGTAGATATGGCTTTCATGGAACATCTCATTGGTATGTATCAAAAAGAGTTTCAGAACTTATGGGAAGATCTTATGAGGAATTGAAAATTATTACTTGTCATTTAGGAAATGGTGCAAGTATTACTGCGATAAAGAATGGAAAATCTATTGATACAAGTATGGGTTATACACCACTTGAGGGTCTTGTTATGGGGACAAGAAGTGGAGATATTGACCCTGCAATAATTTTTTCTATCATGGAAAAAGAAGGATATTCGTATAAAGAGATAGATAATATTTTAAATAAAAAGAGTGGTGTATTAGGGATTTCTGGAATAAGTAGTGATTTTAGAGATTTAGAGGAAGCTGCAGAAAAGGGAAATCAACGTGCTAAATTAGCCTTAGATATATATGTATATAGAATTAAAAAATATATAGGAGCCTATTATGCTATATTAGGTGGTTTAGATGCTCTTGTATTTACAGCAGGTATCGGAGAAAGGTCCCCTATAATTAGAAAGATGGTGTGTGATGGGCTTGAACATTTAGGTATAAAAATAGACTTAAAACTGAATGAATGTAAGGGTGAAGAGAGAAAAATTAGTTCTTCTGATTCTAAGGTAGAGGTTTGGGTTGTCCCTACAAATGAAGAGCTTATGATAGCAAGGGAGACTTTAAGAGTTTTAAATAAATTAAAAAGTGTAAGAAGGTGATATAATGCAAATTTTTCTTGCAGATCTACATTCTCAAGTTGGAAAAGAAATGAGGATTGAGGAAAATTATTTACCAAGATATGAGGATCTTAGAATTAATACTCCTATACATATAGAACTTTTATTAACTAATTTAGGAAAAGAGGTGTTAATTAAGGGAAAATTAGAGGGAGAAATAGAATTAACTTGTAGTAGATGTCTTACTGATTTTCCTTACAGATTAAGTATTAATGTGGAAGAGATATATCTATGGGATTTACCTATTTTAAGAAACTATGAACCAATGGAAGAAATTGAGCTTACTGAGGAGGATTTTAAATTTGTTTTAGAAAAAGAAACTTTATTTTTAGACCCACTTATTGAAGATAACATTCGTATTTCTCTACCAATAAAGCCTCTCTGCCGTCCTGACTGTAAAGGACTTTGTCCCATATGTGGACATAATTTAAATTTAGGTCAATGCGAATGTTCAAAAAAGAAAGTTATTGATCCAAGATGGGAACCATTGAATAAATATTTGAAAAATAAAGGAGGGAAATAAAAAGTGGGATTACCTAAAAAAAAGCTCTCTACTACAAGAAGAGATAGGAGATGGGTAAGATATAAACTTTCTGAGATATCTTTGGTTGAATGTGAAAATTGCCATAAATTTATACCTCCTCATAGAATATGTCCTTTTTGTGGCTATTATAAAGGTAGAAGTGTTATAAAAGTAAAAGAAAAAAAAGAAAAATAAAATTTGAGGTGTAAATATGGGTGTTGGTATTGTAAGTGTCGGGACGGCAGTTCCTCCAAAATTTCTTACAAATCATGATTTAGAAAAAATAGTTGATACTTCGGATGAGTGGATTACTACAAGAACAGGTATTAAAAAAAGACATATTGCAGATAAAGATATAAACCCATCTGACTTAGGGGCAGAAGCATCATTAAAAGCACTAAAAAGAGCTAATCTTAAACCTGATGATATTGACTTAATTATTGCTACATCAGCATCACCTGATATGATATTTCCTCCAGTATCTGCACTTATTCAGCATAAGATAGGTGCGAAAAGAGCGGGAGGTTTTGATCTTTTATCTGCTTGTACAGGTTTTGTATCTGCTGTCATTACTGGAACACAATTTATTAGAAGCGGAGAAGTTAAAACAGTATTAATTGTAGGAACTGAGACTTTATCAAGAATAATAGATTGGAAAGATAGAAATACATGTGTCCTTTTTGGAGATGGTGCAGGAGCTGTTATCCTCCAAGAATTAGGTGAAGATTATGGTTTAATATCTTGGAATATTCATTTAGATGGAGAAGGTGCACATCTCTTAGAGGTCCCTGCAGGAATATCAAGAATTCCCACCACACATGACACTGTAGAAAAAAGGCTTCATTATATAAAGATGAATGGAAGAGAAGTTTTCAAATTTTCTGTAAGGGTGATTGCAGAGAGTACTGAAGAAGCATTGAATAAGGCTAAATTATCAGCAAAAGATTTGGACTGGCTTATTCCTCATCAAGCAAATATAAGAATTATCCAGGCAGGTGCAGAAAAGTTAGGTCTTCCCTTGGAAAAAGTTGGAATAACAATAGATAAATATGGAAATACCTCTACTGCCTCAATTCCATTAACATTAGAAGAACTTATTATAAATAAAAAATTAAAAGATGGAGATATTGTTGCATTAGTAGGATTTGGAGCAGGACTTTCTTGGGGTACTGCTATTATGAGGTGGAAAGAGGTGAAAGTGGTTGATTAAAACTAAAATATGTGATCTTTTAAATATTAAATATCCCATACTACAAGGGGGTATGGCTTGGATTTCTACTGCTGAACTTGTTTCTGCGGTCTCAAATGCTGGTGGATTGGGTATAATTGGATCTGGTAACATGGAACCTGATTTAGTTAGAGAAGAGATAAGAAAAGTAAAATCATTAACAGATAAACCATTTGGTGTAAATATTTATTTTCTTTCTCCTTATGCTGAAGAAGTTATGAATGTGGTAATTGAGGAAAGAGTTCCTGTTGTTACAACAGGTGCAGGAAATCCTGGAAAATTCATACCAAGATTAAAAGAAAAGGGAATAAAAATATTTCCTTTAGTATCATCTGTGTCTTTAGCAAAAAGGTTAGAAAAATTGGGAGTTGATGGTGTAATAGCAGAAGGGATGGAATGTGGTGGACATATTGGAGAGATAACAACAATGGCATTAGTTCCTCAAGTTGTTTCTGCAGTTAATATACCTGTAATAGCTGCAGGAGGAATTGCAGATGGGAGAGGATTTGTTGCTGCACTTGCATTAGGAGCCCAAGGTATTCAAATGGGAACAAGATTTATTGCAAGTATTGAGTGTAGAGCTCATGAAAACTATAAAATAGAAATATTAAAAGCAAAAGATAGAGATACAGTAATAACAGGTTTAAGCACACGTCATCCTGTAAGGGTAATATATAATAAATTAGCAAGAGAGTTTTTAGAAATGGAAAAAAGAGGAATATCTATTGAAGAGTTAGAAAAATTTGGAACAGGCAGATTAAAATCTGCAGTAATTGATGGAGATATAGAATACGGATCTGTAATGGCTGGGCAGATATCAGGACTTATAAGTGATATAAAATCTGTTAAAGATATTATTGAAGATATAGTTAAAGAAGCAGAAGAGATATTAAAAAAATTAAATAATTATATAAGGGAGAATTAATATGAATGTATTTGTATTTCCAGGTCAGGGCTCTCAGTTCTTAGGAATGTTTGAGCCTTTTCAAAAAAATGATAGATTTCTTAAGTTCCTTCATGAGATAAATAAAATAGATCCTACAATTATTGAAATTTATGAAAAGGGTCCAGAAGATTTAATAAAAGAAACAAGATATGCTCAACCAGCAATATTTACAATAAGTTCTATGCTTGACAAATTTTTAAAGGAAAACAATGTATTCCCAGATGTTGTAACAGGACATAGTTTAGGTGAGTATTCTGCTTTCTTTTCTGCTAATATATTTGATTTTTCAATGGGTTTAGCATTAGTATATGAAAGAGGGAAAATAATGCATAGAATTTCTCAAGAATTGAATGGAGGTATGTGGGCAATTATAGGTGACAAAGAAATTATAAAAGAAAATATATTGGAATTTGATAATCTATGGATAGCAAATTACAATTCTAATGAACAGATAATAATATCTGGAGATAAAGAAGCCTTTAAAATATATGAAGAGAAAATAAAAAATAAAGTGAAAAGAATTATACCATTATCTGTAAGTGGTCCTTTCCATTGTCCACTTATGAAAAAAGCTCAAGATGAATTTTACTATTATATAAAGGATTTAGATTTTAAAGATCCTGAGATATTAACAATAAGCAGTACTACTGGAGAAGAGGTAAAAAGTGGAAAAGAAGCAAAAGAAATATTAATAATGCAATTTACATCTCCTGTCTTATGGATAGATACAATTCTAAAATTGGACTCTCTTGGGGTGATTAATTTCATTGAAGTGGGACCTGGCAAGGTTTTACAAGGACTTATAAAAAAAATTTTATCATCAGCTAAAATATTAGGTATTGATAAACCTGACGATGTAGATAAAATAAAGGGGGTAATTTAATGTTTAAAGATAAGATTGTCCTTATTACAGGAGGATCAAGGGGAATAGGGAGGGCTATAGCTTTAGAGTTTGCTAAAAATGAAGCTAAAGTATTAATAAACTATAGAGGTAATAAAGAATCTGCAGAAAAGACAAAAGAGGAAGTTATAAAATTAGGTGGAATTGCATATTTATATCAAGCTGATGTCAGTAAAGAAGAAGATGTTGAGAATATGTTTAAAGATATATTGACAAAATTTGATAGACTTGATATTTTGGTCAACAATGCAGGCATAACAAGAGATAGTTTACTTTTAAGAATGAAATTAGAAGATTGGGAAGATGTAATTGCTGTTAATTTAAGAAGTATTTTTCTTTGTACAAGAGCTGCTGCAAAAATTATGATTAAACAAAGAAAAGGAAGAATAATAAATATATCATCAATAGTAGGTGAAATAGGAAATATAGGTCAAGCTAATTATGCATCTGCAAAAGCAGGAATTATAGGATTTACAAAATCTGTTGCAAGAGAACTTGCTGGAAGAGGAATAACTGTAAATGCAATAGCTCCAGGCTTTATAGAAACTGAAATGACCGAAAAAATACCACAGGAACTTAAAGATATGTATTTAAAACAAATACCACTTCAAAGATTTGGAAAACCTGAGGAAGTTGCATATTTAGTGAAATTTCTGGCTTCGGATGAAGCGAGTTATATTACTGGTGCTGTTATCAATATTGATGGTGGATTAGCAATGTAAAAAATAAATAGAAAGGAGGTGAATTTGATGGATGAGGCAACTATTTTTGAGAAAGTAAGAAAAATTATTGGTGAACAACTTAAGATTGATGAGAATCAAATTACAATGGACTCCTCTATCGCTGATGATTTAGGTGCTGACTCCTTAGATGCAGTGGAACTAATTATGGCATTAGAAGAAGAATTTGGCATTGAAGTACCAGATGAAGATACAGAAAAAATTAAAACAGTTGGTGATGTAGTTAGGTATATAGAGAAAAAGTTATAATTTGAAGAGGGGTACTGGGTTTATTTTTTTCCAGTACCCTTAATATATTAGGTTTATGGAGGGAAAGAATGAAGAGAAGAGTAGTAGTTACTGGTGTAGGAGTAGTTTCACCCATAGGAATAGGGAAGGAAAAATTTTGGGAAAATTTAAAAAATGGTAAGTCAGGAATAAGCTATATAAATAAATTTCCTGTAGAGGATTACCCTACGAAAATAGCAGGACAGGTAGAAGATTTTAATCCAGAAGATTTTATTGATAAAAAAGACGCAAAAAGATTGGATAGATTTTGTCAATTTGCATTAGCATCTGCAATGATGGCATTAGATGATTCGGGATGGAAACCTTCTGAGGAAGAAAAAGAAAATACTGCAGTAATTGTTGCATCAGGAATAGGAGGCTTAGAGACCTTAGAAAATCAGTTTAAAATACTATTAGAAAAGGGACCTAAAAGAGTAAGTCCCTTTGTTGTTCCAATGATGATTATAAATATGGCTGCTGGTAATATTGCTATTTATTTTGGTTTTAAAGGACCAAATTTTGCACCTGTTACTGCTTGCGCTGCAAGTAGTCATGCTATAGGATATGGATATAAGCTTATAGCCCAAGGAGAGGTAGATTGTGCTATAGTAGGTGGAACAGAGGCAAGTATAACTCCTATGGGACTTGCAGGCTTTTGTTCTATTCAAGCATTATCAACTCAAAATGATCCTCCCGAAAAAGCAAGTAAACCTTTTGATGCAAGAAGAGACGGATTTGTTATGTCAGAGGGAGCTGGAATTTTAGTATTAGAAAGCTTAGAACATGCTACCAAAAGAAATGCGAGAATTTATGCTGAGATTGTAGGATTTGGAGCATCAGATGACGGTTATCACATAACTGCTCCCGATCCTGATGGAAAGGGAGCTATATTATCAATGAAAAGAGCTATACAAGATGCAGGAATTACTCCTGAAATGATAGATTATATTAATGCTCATGGAACTTCTACTAAACTTAATGATAAAATAGAAACCCTTGCAATCAAAAAACTATTTTGTGAACATGCATATAAATTATCAATAAGTTCTAATAAATCTATTTTTGGTCATCTTTTAGGAGCTGCTGGTGCAGTAGAATCTATAGCAACAGTTCTTTCTATTTATGAGGGAATTATTCCTCCCACAATAAATTATGAAGAGAGAGATCCTGATTGTGATTTAGATTATGTACCTAATAAAGCAAGAGTTAAAGATATAAATTATGCCTTGAAAAATTCTTTTGGTTTTGGAGGGCAGAACGCATCAATAGTATTTAAAAAATATAATGGAAAATAAAGAATTAAAGAATAGGATAAAAGAAATTGAAGAAACTATAAAAATAAAATTTGAAAATCCAAATCTATTATTAGAATCATTAATTCATCCTTCTTTTTTTAATGAAAATCCATCTATTGGTAGAGACAATCAGAGATTAGAATTTTTAGGTGATAGTATTATAAATCTTATAATTAGTGAGGCTTTATTTAAAATTCATAAAGATGCTGATGAAGGACTTCTTTCTCAAATGAAAAGTTTCTTGGTTAAAAAAGAAACTTTAGCAAAGAAAGCAAAAATTATAGGTTTAGATAAAATAATCTTCTTAGGTAAGGGTGAAGAGCTTCAAGGTGGAAGGGAAAAAATATCTATATTATCTGATCTTTTTGAAGCATTTATAGGTGCTCTATTCTTGGATAAGGGTTTTGATTATGTTAAAAATTTTTTACTATCTTTATTTAAAGAAGATTTAGAAAGATCGGAATATGAAATAGATTGGAAAACATTATTGAGAAGGCATATTCAGTTATGTAGAAAAAAGTTGGAATATAAATTAGTAAAGGAAGAAGGACCAGAACATAAAAAATATTATTATGTAGAAGTCTGGATTGATGAAGAGAAAATATCTGAAGGGATAGGTAAAAGTAAAAGACAAGCTGAAGCAGTTGCAGCTCAAAAAGCCTTAGAAAAGATAAAAAATGTATCTTAAAGAATTAGAATTATACAATTTTAAATCTTTCGCAGGATGTCATAGAATTTCCTTTAGTAGTAATTTTATAGTAATTACTGGTCCTAATGGTTCAGGAAAAAGTAATATTTTAGATGCTATAAGATGGGTATTTGGAGAACAGAGAACAAAGCTTTTAAGGGCGGAAAGATCTGATGAAATAATTTTTGGAGGAAACAAAATTTTACCTCCATCTAAATATACTCAAGTATTTATTACCCTTTCTATACCTCAGGAAAATAATATTTATCAGGAATTTATTATTGGTAGAAAATTTTCAATTGAAGGTGAAAGTGAATATTTCTTAAATGATAATAATGTTAGACTAAAAGATCTTTTATTATTTCTTTATTCTAATGGTATAGGAAAACATAGTTTTCTCTTTATAGGACAAGGAGAGATTGATTTTTTAATTACAAATAATGGAGAGAGATTGAAAAGTTTTATAGAAGATATTGCAGGAATTTCTGGATATGAGGAAAAGGTAAAGGAGACTCAAATAAGATTGGAGATTATCGAGTCAAAATGGAAAGAATTGGAGGAAAAAAGATTAAATCTTCTTAAAAACTTAGAATTATTAAGAAAAGAGGCAAAAACTGCTGAGATTTATAACAAGTTATCACAAGAATTGAAAAATATAAGAGAATCTCTGATTTTTTATCAGTGGCAGAGGATTAAGAGAAATATTGATGAATATTACAAAAAAATTATTGAAAAAGAAGAAAATTTAAAAATATTAGAAAATAATCTTAATATTTTAGAGAACCAACTATTAGAGATTAAAAGAAAGAAAGAAGAATATAATAAAACTTTAAATGAAAAAGTAGATATATTTTATAAAACAAAAGATTTATATTTGGATTATCAAAGAAAAATTGATATTTCATCTCAGAAATTGTTAAATTTGAGAGACAGGAAGGAAAGTTTAAAAATAGAATTAAATAAAGTAGAGAAAGAACTTTCAAGCATAGATGAAGAATTATATTTCTGTGATAATTATTTATCAAAAGAAAAGGATAATGAGATAGATTTATTAGAGAAAGATTTAAAGGAAAAGGAAAAACAATTTAAAGAAAAAAGTTTATTGAAAATCAAATATGAAGAAAATTTGAGATCTATTTCAAATTTTTTAAATGATAGTAAAGATTCATTGAAAGTGAAACTTAAAAATTTAGATGAAATAAGCAAAAGATTAATATTAAAAATTAATATTTACAAAGAAAGAAAGAAAAAGTTAGAAGAATACTCTGTGAAATTACTAAGGGAAATAAGAGAAAAAGAAGGATATATAAGATCAAAAGAAAGATACTTAGAAGAAATAAAATTTGAATATCAAAAAGAAAGAAAATTATTAAGAGAATTAGAAGAGCTACAGGAAGAAAGTTATCCAAAAGGTGTAAGAGAAATTATGAAACTTAATGATAAAGAAGTATTAGGATTAGTTATGGATATAATAGAAGTTAAAAAAGATTATTTAACTGCAATTTATAATATTTTGGGTAATTCTCTTTTTGATATAATTGTAGAAGATGAATATACTGCTGAAAGATTGATAAAATATCTAAGAGAGAAAAACTTAGGATGGGCAACATTTAGACCATTAACCTTTTATAAAGATTACAAAATAAAAGAAATTAGCAAAAGAGATGGAGAATGGGCTTTAAATGTAGTCTCTTTTTCACCAGAATATAAATTATTAATATATAATCTATTAGGAAATGTATTAATTTTTGAAAATTTTGAAACAGCAATTAAAGAATTGAATCTTTTAAAGGAAGGTTTTAGATTTTCGACTTTGAAAGGGGAAGTATTTTCAGGAAGTGGAACTATAAGTGGTGGAATTAGACATAATATACAAACAGCTTTAAATATCATTAAAACAAAACAAGATAAGGAGGATAAGATAAAGGATTTAGAACAAAGTATATTATTTATTGAAAAAGATATAGAAATTTTAAAAAATGATAAAAAAGCTTTATTTATGAAAAGAGATAAAACAGAAAAAATTATTAGAATTATAGATGATAAAATTAAAAGCTTAGAAGATACTTATAAAGAATATGAATTAGAAAAAGAGAAATTAGATTTTTTTCTTAAAGAAGGAGAAAATATTTTAAAAAATATTGAGATATTAAATTTAGAAATAAAGAACCTTGAAAGAACAATTGAGACAATAAGAAGAAGATTTGAAGAAATTAAGGGAGAGCATATATTTCTTAAAGAGAAAAGAAAATTTCTTTTAAATAGAAAAGATATATTAGAGAAGAGAAAGAAAGAAATTATTATAGAGAAAGACTGTTTAGAAAGTGAGATATCTAATCATGAGGAGGATTTAAAAATATTAGAATTAAAAAGAATTGAATTGTCTGAAAAGATAAAGAATTTAGAAATTTTATTAAAAGATAAAGAACAAGAGAAAAAGAAGATTGAAGATATTGAGGAAAATCTTAAAAGGGATTGGCAGGATATTAGAGATAAGATTATTATTGAAAGAACAACATTGGATGAAATAAAGAAAAGAAGAGAGGAATTAGAAAAAGATCTTGAAGAGAGATTTGAAAATGAACCAAATTTAAAAATAAATCTTTCAGAAAATAAATTAAAATTAAGAGAGAAGGAAATTTTAAAAGAGATTGAGAATTTAGGTCCTATTAATTTTTTAGCGGAGGAAAAACTAAATATTGAAGAAAAAAAATATAATGATCTTACTGAAGAACTAAAAGATATTTATTCTTCTATTTTATCATTGAGAAAAATTATAAGAGATACAAGAAAAGAAGCAGAGATAAAATTTTTGAATACTTATGAAAATTTGAAAAATAGTGCTAATGAAAACTGGAGACTATTTTTTCCTCATGGAGAATTAAACTTAATATTAAGTAATTTTGAAAACCCTTTAGATTCGGAAATTTTTATTAAACTATCATCTAATAAAAAAAATTATAAAAGTATTTTAACTCTATCTGGAGGAGAAAAAAGTATCACATCTTTATCCTTACTTTTAGCAGGACTTGAAATCACCCCTGTAAAATTTTGTTTTTGGGATGAGATAGATTCTGCATTAGATAGTCATAATGCAGAGATTTTAGGAAGAAAATTAAGAGATATGAGTAAAAATATTCAATTTATTTTAATAAGCCATAATCCTATAATAATGGAATATTCAAATACATTATATGGTGTAATATTAAATGAGAAGGGACATTCACAAGTAATATCATATAATTTAGAGGGAGAGAAAGTGATATGAGTTTTTGGAAAAATTTAGCAAAATTTCAGGAATTTACAAAAAGGTTACAAAAAGTTTTTAACATTACAAAGTTAGATGATGGATTTTATGAAGAATTAGAAGCACAACTTATTTTAGGAGATTTAGGATTAGATTTAACTCAAGAAATAATAAACTATTTAAAAAGTAAAAAATTAAATAGTTCTATAGAAGTAAAATCTTTTTTAAAAGAATATCTAATTAATCTCTTCTCAGAACTTAATTTCAATTTAAATCTTTCTCCTCAAGATATTAATGTTTTAGTATTTTTAGGTGTTAATGGTACAGGAAAAACAAGTAGCATTGGTAAAATGGCATATTATCTTAAAAAGATAGGATATTCCCCAATTATTTCTGCCTCTGATACTTTTAGAGCAGCAGCTATTGATCAGGTAAAAATTTGGGCAGAAAGAGCAGGCGTAGATGTTATTGCTCAAAGAGAAGGATCAGATCCTGCATCTGTAGTCTATAATACTATAGAGTCTGCAAAAGCAAGAAATAAGAATGTTATTCTTGTTGATACTGCAGGAAGAATGCATACAAAAACAAATCTTATAGAAGAGCTTAAAAAGATTGAAAGAGTAATAGAAAAAAGTTTAGGGTATCCTCCAAAAGAGAACATCTTAGTAATAGATGCTACATTGGGACAAAATGTTATAAAACAAGTTGAAATATTCAATAATGCCATAAAACTTACAGGTTTTATATTAACAAAATTAGATGGCACAGCAAAGGGAGGTATAATCTTCAATTTAGCAAGAAGATTTTTTTTACCTGTAAAATTTGTTACTATAGGAGAGGATTTAGAGGATATAAAAATTTTTAACCCTATTGAATTTGTAGATAATTTTCTATCAGGAGAGTAAAAAATGATTAGAAAAGCAAAGATATATGATGTTCCTGAACTTCAGAAATTAATAAATGAATTTGCAGAAAAAGGACTTTTATTACCTCGTTCTTTAAGTGATTTATATGAAAATATAAGAGATTTTTATGTTTTAGAGATAAATGGAAAAATTATTGGTTGTTGTGCCCTACATGTAATTTGGGAGGATTTAGGTGAAGTAAGATCATTAATAGTAAGAGAAGGATATAGAGGTCAAAGATTTGGAGAAAAATTAGTAAATATTTGTATCAGGGAGGGAAAGTTTCTCGGACTTAAGAGAATTCTTTCTCTCACATATATTCCAGAATATTTTGAAAAGCTTGGTTTTAAAAGAATTGATAAGAAAAGTCTCCCTTATAAGGTATGGACTGATTGTACAAAATGTCCTAAATTTCCTGATTGTGGAGAAGTTGCTCTTTTATATTATTTATGAAATTAAAAGTTTTTCTAATAATTTCTCTTTTTTTAATAGATAGAATTTCTAAGGAGGTGATGGAAAGAACTTTAACCTTATGCAAGCATTATCCTAAGGATTCTATTATTTCATTTCATTTAATGCATAATTATGGTGGCGCTCTGGGATTAAATATTTCAAGAATTATTTTGATTTTTTTCTCATCTATTGCTATTTTAATATTTTCCTTTTATTTATTTAGGGAAAGAAGATTTTCTTTATATTTATCATTAATATTAGGAGGAATTTTAGGAAATTTATATGATAGAATATTTTATGGTTATGTAATTGATTTTATATCAATATGGAAATTTCCAGTCTTTAATATTGCAGATTGTTTTATTTCCATAGGAATGTTTTTCATAATAATAAACTTGTTAAAAAAGTAAAGAGGGAGGTAAAAAAAATGTATCCGAAGCTTTTAACTATTCCTCAATTTAACATTCTTAAATATAAGATAGGTCCTATAACAATTTATTCATGGGGTACCTTTGTTGCTTTAGGATTTCTTGTAGGAATTCTACTTGCAATGAGATGGGCAAAGAAAGAAAATATTGATCCAGATCACGTTCTTAATGTTTCAGTATGGAGTATTATAAGTTCTATAATTGGTGCACGAATAGTCTATGTCATAAAATATTGGAATAGCTATAAAAGTAATCCAATTTCTATGCTTCATCTTTGGGATGGTGGATTAATATTTTTTGGTGGATTCTTAGTAGCATTATCTGTTGTATTATTATATCTTTGGAGATATAAGATATCTTACTGGAAATTTTTAGATATAATTGCACCTTCCGTAGCTATAGGATCTGCAATAGGAAGAATTGGTTGTTTTCTAAATGGCTGTTGCTATGGATATGAGACACCTCTTTTATGGGGTGTTAAATTTCCTAATTTGTTTGGTTATCGTCATGCAACAGAAATATATTATACTGTTGCGTTTATTATAGTATTTATATATCTTTTATATATAAAAAGATTCAAATCTTTTGAGGGAGAGGTTACAACAAAATTCTTTATATATTATCCTTTTGCCTTCTTCATAGTAGAAATTTTTAGAGATAATCCAAGAATTTTATGGCATTTTACAGGATCTCAAATAGTATCATTGGTCTTAATTATTTTTGGTCTTTATACTTATAATAGAAGATTAAAAGGTCTTTCTATTATTCCTTTTATCTCTCCAAAGATATCTGTACCTAAAAAGGCAAAAAGGTAAAAAATTGGCGGGGTGATTCTCCCCGCCGTAATTTACGTATTTAATTTATTTAATAGATCTTCAAGCATTTCCTCATTAAATGCTCCTCTACTAAATGAAAGAAGTCCCCTTAAAGGAATATATTTCATCATGTTAACAAACATCTCTATAGCATCCTTTGATTCACTGAATGGTCCTTTCTCTATTATCTTTTGAATTATAGGTTTAAAAATTTCAGATGCTTTTGGATCTTCCATTATATCTCCAATAGTTGAGTTTCTATGATATTTCTTTTTTATTTCAACTGTGGATTTTACAAAAACTGTATCTTTTAATACAATATCTCTTGATGATTTTCCTATTAAAATTTCAAATTCACCAGATTCAACATACCAATCTTTTATATCAATATTATAATAAGCAAAGGCCTTTTTATCTAAAATAAATTCTATTTCTTTTTCTTCACCTGGATTTAGAAATACCTTTTCAAATCCTTTCAATTCTTTTTCTGGTCTTATGACACTACTTTGAACATCTCTGACATAAAGTTGTATAATTTCTTTTGCAGGATAATTTCCTGTATTTTTTACTTTAACTCTTACTCTTAGAGTTTCATTATCAGTTATTTCTTTTTTATCCAGTATAAGATCTGAATATTCAAAAGTAGTATAGCTTAAGCCATAACCAAAGGGAAATAAAACTTCCATTTCTTTCTTATCATAATATCTATATCCTATAAATATTCCTTCTCTGTATTCAACCCTATCGTCTTCTCCTGGAAAATTAAGATATGATGGATTATCACTTAATTTTTTTGGAAAAGTTTCTGCTAATTTTCCACACGGACTAATAACTCCAAAAAGAATATCTGCAACAGCACCACCCCATGCTTGTCCTCCTAAATAAGTTTCTAATATTCCTTTAACCTTATCTATCCAAGGCATCTCTACTGGCGATCCATTACTAAGAACAACTATAACATTTTCATGTATTTTGGCAATTTCGTTAATTAGTCTATTATGATTTTCTGGCATTTTCATATGTGGTCTATCATATCCTTCAGATTCATATCTTTCAGGAAGACCTGCAAATATAATTACAACATCAGACCTTTTAGCTATATCTTTAGCAGATTCTATTAGATTTTCATCTACCTCATCAGTATCTAATCTATAGCCATCCGCATATAAAACTCTTACCTTTTCTCCTGCAAGCTTTAAAATTTCATCATAGGCATTGTCTACAAAAGTTGGATTAACATGAGAGCTACCTCCACCTTGAAATCTTGGATTTTTGGCAAAAGCTCCAATTAATGCTATAGTTCCTTCTCTTTTCAAGGGAAGTATATTATCTTCATTTTTTAAAAGAACAAAACACTCTCTTGCAACTTCTCTTGCTAATTTATGATGAGCTATCTTGTCATAAGAAAAATTCTCTTTTTTATTTTCAACTGCCTTAAACACTATTTTTAAAATTCTTTCAACAGTCTTATCTAAGACTTCTTCAGAAATTTCCCCTTTTTTTACTGCATCAATTATCTTCTTATCCCCAAGACCTTCATCATATGGCATTTGAAGATCAAGACCTGCTATAAGTCCTTTTACTCTTTCATTAACTGCTCCCCAATCTGAAACTACAAAACCTTCAAAACCCCATTCATCTTTTAGAATATCGGTTAAAAGATATTTATTTTCAGAACAATATTCTCCATTAACTTTGTTATAAGCACACATTACAGTCCAGGGTTTGCCCTCTTTTACTGCTCTCTCAAAACTTGCAAGGTAGATCTCTCTTAATGTTCTTTCATCAATTATTGCATTAATTGTTAACCTTCTATATTCTTGATTATTAGCACAAAAATGTTTAATAGATGTTCCAACTCCCTGACTTTGTACTCCTTTAATAAAATGGAGAGCAAGAGTTGAGGAAAGATATGGATCTTCAGAATAATATTCAAAATTTCTACCACAGAGAGGAGATCTTTTAATATTGACCCCAGGTCCAAGTAATATATTTACTCCTTCAGCTTGACATTCTTCTCCTATAGCTTTACCAATCTTTTCTACTAATTCCTTATCCCATGAAGAAGCCATAGTTACAGCAGGTGGGAAACAAGTAGCAGGAATTGTTTCTCTGAAGCCTCCTTCTCCCTTTTCCTTTCTTAGACCATGAGGACCATCACTCATTCTTATAGATGGAATTCCTAATCTTTCAATAGGTTTTGTATGCCAAAAACCTAATCCGGAACATAAAGATGCTTTTTCCTCAAGTGTCATTTTAGATATAAGTTCTTTTATTTTATCCATTCCTTTTCCTCCTTTTATTAAATATTTCTTAATGGAACTAACTAATATATTTTATAATTCTTTCAAAGTTTTTTCTATAAGAATATGTAAAAGTTCAGGAAATTCTATACCATAAGCCTTGCATGCTTCTGGATATAAACTTGTTGCTGTCATTCCTGGAATAGTGTTTACCTCTAATACATAAATATTCTCTGTATTATCTTCTACTATCATATCCACGCGTGAAAAATGCCTACAACCTAATGCTTTATGGGCTCTTATGCCTAACTCTTGTGCTTTTTTATAAGTTTCTTGCGAAAGTCTTGCTGGAATAATATGTTCAGAAAGTCCAGGTGTATATTTAGATGTATAATCATATATCCCTGTCTCAGATTTTGGAATTATTTCAATTAAAGGAAAGCATATAGTTTTTTCAACATCAAAAATACTTGCAGTAATCTCTCTTCCTTTAATAAATTCTTCAATTATAATTTCATCATCATATTTAAGAGCATTTTCTAAAGATAAAATGAAATCATTTTCATTCAAAACTTTTGAAAATCCAATTGTAGAACCTTGAGAACTTGGTTTTACCGCTAATGGAAATTTGAAATTCTTTAAATTTTTCAAAATATCATCAATATCTTTCTTTTCTATATCATTTTTATTTAAAGTAATCCACCTTGGAGTAGGAATTCCTTCATACATAAATATTTTTTTAGCCATTATTTTATTGAGAGCTAATGCACTTGCTAAAACTTTTGAACCTACATAAGGTATACCTAAAAGCTCAAGAAGCCCTTGAACAGTACCATCTTCACCATAAATTCCATGTGCTGATATAAATGCAACATCAATTTTTTCTTTTTTTAAGTTTTCTACAAGATTTTCATCTATAGGAATTTCAATTACATAATAACCTTTTGATCTCAATGCGGATGAAACATTTTGCGCAGTTCTTTTTGCAATCTCACTTTCTGATGACTTTACACCTATTAAAACTCCAACCTTTTTCATCCCTTCACCTCATCTTTTTTTTATCCTATTTTATGGTTTTTAAATTTATTTTGCAAAGGAGTAAAAATATTAAAAAATTGGATAACATCTTGATATTTTATTTAAGATATTCTGGAGTATTCCATTATCCCGCTCATCTATTGCAACTGTGAATATCCTAAATTTTATACTTTTCTGGGAAAATTTTAATGTATCATTATTCATGTTTAAAGTTAGATAATTATAGTCAATGATTAAAGGTTTATAAAATTTTATAATCTAATATGAAATTCAATGAAATATGCTAATGATAAAATTATTTTTTAGCTATAATTATAGGTGGTAAGATTATTTTAGGAGGTTGAGTTATGGTTTTTAAAAAAATTGATAATAAACTTTTTGCTCAAGGAAAAGGAGAAATAATATTAATAGAGCCGTGGGGTGAAAATTGTTTACGTTTTAGATCTACTCTTAATAAAGAAATTACTGATGAAAATTGGACATTACTACCTCAAGATAAAGTTATACCAGAAATTAATATTAATAATAATAAAGCTATTATTAAAAATGGAAAGCTTATTTGTGAAATTGATGAGAAAGGAGGAGTGAAATATCTCAATAATGAGGGAAAAATTTTATTAGAAGAACTTTGGATTGATGGAAGAATTAATAATGCAGATCTACTTAAGGCAAGAAACTATAAATCCATTGGCAATAATTCTTATAAAATAAAACTTTATTTTAAATCTTATATTGGAGAAAAATTCTATGGAATGGGACAATATGCCAATGGATTTCTTAATTTAAAAGGGTGTGTTTTAGAATTAGCTCAAAAGAACACTCAAATTAGTATTCCATTCCTAATTTCTAATAAAAATTATGGCTTTATTTGGAATAATCCCTCTATAGGAAGAGCAGAGCTTGTAAATAATCATACTTTATGGGTTTCTGAAGCATCAAAACAAATAGATTACTTAGTAATCTCTGGAGAAAATCTTTTAGAAGTTATTAAAAAATATATTGAAATTACTGGAAAGCCTCCAATTCTTCCTGAATGGGCTCTTGGTTTTTGGCAATCTAAACTGAGATATAGAACACAAGATGAAATAATGCAAATAGCCAATGAATACAAAAAAAGAGGACTTCCAATTTCTGTTATAGTAATTGACTTTTTCCATTGGATATATCAAGGTGATTGGAAATTTGATCCAAAATTTTGGCCAGATCCTCAGAAAATGGTTAATGATTTGAATCAAATGGGAATAAAAGTTATGGTATCTATTTGGCCTACTGTTGATGTAAAAAGTGAGAATTATAGAGAAATGGTTGAAAAGGGATTACTTGTAAGAACAGAACGAGGACTACCTATTCTTTTTACCTTTAGAGGAACAACTACATACTTTGATGCGACGAATCCACAAGCTCGTGAATACATATGGAATAAAGTAAAAGAAAATTATTATAAATATGGCATAAAAATGTTTTGGTTAGATGAGGCTGAGCCAGAAATAAATACCGCAAATTTAGGGTATGATAATACATCTTTTTATGATTATGAAAATTTACATTATTACTTAGGAAATGGATTGGAGATTAGCAATATTTATCCATTTTACTATGCAAAAGCCTTCTATGATGGGATGAAATCAGTTGGAGAAGAGGAAATAGTTAATTTAATACGTTGTGCTTGGCTTGGAAGTCAGCGATTTGGAGTTGTAGTATGGTCTGGAGATATTCCTTCAACCTTTGAGTCCCTTAGAGCTCAAGTAAAGGCAGGATTAAATATGAGTATGTGTGGAATATTCTATTGGACTACTGATATAGGTGGTTTTTATGGTGGTGATCCCTTTGATCCAAGATTTCAAGAATTAATCGTTAGATGGTTTCAATTTGGAGTATTTTGTCCTATTTTTAGATTACATGGATTTCGTTTACCATATCCAAAAGATCCTCATACTTGTGATACTATTGAGTTAACAGGAGGTCCTAATGAGGTATGGTCTTTTGGAGAGGAAGCATACAATATTATTAAAGAATTACTATTTATGAGAGAAAGAATCAAACCGTATATTATAGAACAAATGAAAAAAGCATCTTCTGAAGGAATTCCAATAATGAGACCACTTTTTCTTGATTTTCCTGAAGATGAAACCTCATGGGAAATTGAGGATGAATTTTTATTTGGTCCAGATATTTTGGTTGCACCTATTCTCTATGAAGGAGTAAAATCAAGAAAAATATATCTTCCAAAAGGAGCTAAATGGAGGGATGTAAATTATGGAGAATTATATGATGGGGGAATATGGATAGAAGATTATCCGGCAGATTTAAACATTATTCCAATATTTCTTAAAAATGATATTAAATTACCATTGAAAGGGTGAATGAGTTAAATATGGAAAAAAGAAAATCTTTATCTTCATACAAAATAGACAAAACTTCTCCAATTCCATTATATTATCAACTTAAAGAAATTTTATCTAAATGGATAAAGGAGCTTTGTGAAATATTTCAAGTTAGTAGATCTGTAGTTAGACAAGCTCTTGGAATTTTAATGAATGAAGGTTTTATTAACAGACAAAGGGGAAGAGGAACATACATTGCAAAACCA
>Ga0078972_1002167_pt1 | contig 67043 bp, 60 predicted proteins | sample YelNatPaOPGAMG01_FD_67568 | JGI IMG/M metagenome (GOLD analysis project Ga0078972, IMG submission 67568) | Hot spring thermophilic microbial communities from Obsidian Pool, Yellowstone National Park, USA - OP-RAMG-01 (SPADES assembly) (version 2) | ecosystem: Environmental > Aquatic > Thermal...
TCCCACATCCCCTCTCCCCGCAAGTGGGAGAGGGGTGGCGAAGCCGGGGTGAGGGGACCTACTTGCGCATAGACAGAGAGCGAAGGGCAGAGGTCCGCTGCCACTTGACGACCCTCAATGCGGCGAACCAGGCAGCCCAAGCCCTCCGCTCCCACTAGGGGATGGAGCATGGCCTTCACGTGGTGCTGGACGTGGTCTTCCACGAGGACGACAGCCGGGTACGCGTGGATCATGCCCGTAAGAACCCGGCCGCGACTAGGAGGATAGCCCCCAACACCATTGGCCGGGATAGAAGCACCAAGGCCAGCACGGAAACGGACCGTTGGCAGGTCCTATGAGCTAAGAAACGTTTGTGGAACCTGCTCGCCCGCTGAAGCGCGTTGGCCCTGATCTGGCAGGCCGCTCTAGCGGATGTGGCACGGACATGTCGAACTTGTTGGGGGGGCGGATCGCCTGCGCGACAGCACCAAGCGGAACAGCCGCATCGGCTTGCCTGTCCAATGTATGGCCGATCTCCTCCGTAGGAGCGCTCATGACCCATCGTCTCTGCTTTTCGCTCTTCGCTCTCTTGCTGTTGGCACCTTCGGCGCTGGCGCAGACGCCCGGCCCTCCATATGCCGCCACGGTTCGGGCCGGCAGCATCGCGTTCGTCTTCTCCGGCGATAAGCAAGGGATCCACCTTACCTCAGTGCGCAACGCCCTTACGGGTGCGGAGTATCTGCGTCCGAAGCTCGCACAGGCCGAGGTCAAGGCCGTAACCGATGCTTCTCAGAGCGCCGGCCCCCTCTCGCCTGGCTTCACCGACCTAGATGCCTCCGCCTTCGCCAATCCGTTCCTCCTCACCGTGCAGCGCAAGGGCCAGCTCGTTGCTCTTGGTGCCGCCACGGACACGGACATACTGCGATGGTCCGGCACGGACGAACGGCTCCACGTGCAGTTTCAGTTCCGCGGCCTGCTCGTCAGCGGCGACCTATCGGTCACGGCCGGCCACTCGCATGCGTTCTGGGAGTGCACGCTCCGCAACGATGGGATGGACCCGCTGAACGCCACCATGTACTTCCCAGCCTTCGCACGTGTGGTTGTGGCCTCGCCTGCTGCGGACCGGGCTCTGCTGCCACAAGGTGGCGGGGTGGCGTTGCTCCAGCCTTTGCGCCAGTCGGCGAGCTTGGAGTACGGAGCATCCCTGGCAGCTCCTTTCATCTTCTACGATGGTAGCGACCAAGGCATCTACCTGGTGGACAACAATCGGGCGGATCTCGCTGCTAACCCCGGGGCCTGCTACCGACGTTACGTGGTCGCCTCAGGTATCTCTCCTACCGACGCCCGCGCCGTTGGCCCCGTGGTCGGCATCGCAAATGAGCTCCGCCTGGAGCCGGGCGCTTCGCTCACCATCGGTCCCGTGCTAGTTGGCGCCTACACAGGTGGCTGGGACAAAGCGGCCGCGCTGGTCCGTGAACTCCGCGGGCGGGTCTTGCGTTCCCATCAGCCTCCCGGATGGTTGGAGACGTCCCCCCTGCTGGCAACGGCCACGGCGCCCGCAACGGATGCAGCTGCGTCGCTACAAGCCACAGGCGCCAAGGCCGTGGTGTTGTCGGGCTACGGCGGGTCCGAGGTTGGAGATTACAGAGCCGGCCCCGCGGTGGGCGGCCCGGCGGGACTTAAGCAAGCGGTAGAACGCGTGCATGCATTGGGAGGCAGGGTTCTGCTGCGCGTTAGCGCCATGTTGGTGTCTCGGAAATCCGAGCTTGGCAGTGCGGGTAAGCTGGACGAGATGGCGCTGCGCGGTGTGGATGGTGCGCTTGTGGAGCCGCAGCCGGGCGTATTGGCCATGTGTCCCGCCGATCCGCAATGGCAGGATTGGTTGGCAGATACCTGTGCGCGCCTGGTTAGGGCTAACGGTGCGGATGGCTTGGTGCTGGATGGCCTTGGATCCGCGTTGGCGCAGCCGTGCTATTCCCGCGCACACCATCATCCCACGCCGTACGTTTGGAATTGGGGCGTGCATCGCCTGCTGCGTCGCGTCCGTGAGCGACTGAACCAGGTGAACCCCGATGCAGTGCTTCTGGTGGACGGGTGCGTGGACCTCGCACGCGAGTACGCCGATGGCTTCCTGCTCTCACCGACGACCGGGCAGCTTCCCAATGAGCCAGTGCTGAGGGCGGCCTATCCGGACGTGAACGCCTTCTTGGTGGTGCCCGCGGCCCCCAGCGAGGCGGTCGATCGCTCCGTCGCGGCCGCCGCGGCATCCGGGCTTCGGCTGGCGGTGGACGGCGGCTCTTCCGTTGCAGCGGAGGCGTGCAAACGGCTTTCCCGCTACCTAGCCGCCCTGCCTGAGATAACCAGCGGGGTGTTAGCCGCCGCCGATGCTGAGAATCCGCCGCAGCCCGCCGTGGCCGCCTGCCTGTTTGTGGAGCGCAGGGCGGTGCTGGTGGTGGCTAACATGGGCGACGAGCCTTACGACGGCACTGTGGCGCTGCCGCAGGGGTTCGTGGCACTTGAGGACCCGCTGTCGGGCCTTCGGGTTGAGCCAGATGCGTCGGGGCGGTTCCCCATTACGGTTGTGCCGCGCCGAGCTGCGGCTTGGGTGGCCACCGAGCGAGGTGGATAGCCCCTCCGCTCGCGGAACCGACCGGTGGCTGCTTGGCGTCTAACAACTCAGACGGGCCGGGCTGTGCTCCTCGGGCCCGAGCCCAATCCCAGCTCTCAGGCTGCAAGGTGAGGAGTCCGGAGGGACGGCGTATGAGGGTCATGAGGTATCTGGTCGCCCTGTTGGTGTTAGCCGGCGCTGGTGTGGCTGCCTATTGGTACTTCTTCGCCAGCGGCGAGCAGCTGAGGTACAACGTAAAGCCGGGGCAAGTCTACACGTACAAGTACGCGGTGAACGCGGACGGCACCATTGCGTCGCAGGGGATGCCAACTCCGGTGCCCCTTTCCATCTCCGGCACAGTGGTAAGCAGGCTGAAGGTGCTTGGGGTGAAGCCGGACGGCACGTTCACCGCCAACTGGCGCCTGGTGTCGGTCTCGTCGAGGGCGACCGCCATGGGCATCAAACAGCAGATGCCGATCGATGCCGGCGAGGCAGCCAAGGGCGGGCTGACGCTTACAGTGAAGCCAAATGGCGAGTTCGCCGCGCCTCTGGCGTCATCTGCGAACCTGGGGATCCTCGGCGACGTTGCCAGCGCCAAGACCCTGGGCGGCGTTCTGGGTTTGGGCGCGTCGTACCCGTCGCATCCGGTGCGCGTGGGTCGCTCGTGGAAGGGCGATCCAGGCAGCATCGCGGCGGCGCTCACCAGGCAGGGCGGGGTGAAGCCGCAGGACCTCTCAGTTGAGCAATCGTACCGCCTGGCCAAGGTTGAGGATATGGGCGGCCGCAAGGTGGCTACCATAGAGGGCAGAACCACCATAACGCACAAGGGCGGCGAAGATGGGAAGGGCGGCGCCAAGGTCAGGGCCCTGCAGAGAGTTCGAGTGTTTCTCGATACCGGCATGCCAGCCAGCGGCACATCCAGCGGCAACGTGCAGGTTAGCGCGGCCGGCGGCCAGGGCGACATCAGCCTTAAGCTTTCGGGGACGCTGTCGCGCGTGGCGGCTGCCGCGCCCAAGAAGGCATCTGCCCGCCGCTAGGCTGTGGATCACTCAACGTCCCCCGGGGCTTGATGCCAAGCTGGGGTCTCCTCAAGACGCACCACCGTGCTGAATCGCTCTCCTGTGGAGGGCCTGAACACCGTCAGCGTGATCGTGTCGCCGATCTTCTTCGGCCGCATGATCCGCTTCAGTTCGTCCACAGTGGTAATCCGCTTGCCGTCCATGTGGGTTATGATGTCGTACGGCCGAACGCCCGCCTTGGCGATCGGGCTGCCGCGGAACAGAGACGCTACCACCACGCCCTGTGGATAGCCCATCTGCAGGGCGACGTCGCTGATCTCGCCCGCCATATCGATGCCCATCCAAGGGGGCCTGCGCACCTTGCCGTATTTGCGCACCTGGTCCAGGATGGAGCGCGCAGTGTTGATGGGCACGGCGAAGCCGATGCCGTTGCCGCCGTTGCTGGGGGTGACAAGCGCCGTGTTGATGCCGATGACGCGGCCGGAGCTATCCACCAGCGGGCCGCCGCTGTTTCCCGGGTTGATGCTGGCGTCGGTCTGGATGAGGTTCTCGAGCTCGGCGGTGGGGCCCTGAAGGGTTCGCCTGAGCGCGCTGATTATGCCCGCAGTAACCGTGCGCTCGAAGCCAAGCGGGTTGCCGATCGCCACCACCAGCTGGCCCACCTGTAAGCGATCGGAGTCGCCCATTGGCGCCGTGGGAAGGTTATCAAGCGGCACCTTGATGATTGCCAGGTCAAGGCGCGGGTCGCCGCCGAGACTCTGGGCCTTTACCTGACGCCCGTTTGCCAGCGTTACGGTGATGTCGGCCGCGCCCTGAACCACGTGGTTGTTGGTGAGGATGTAGCCGTTTGGGCTTATGATCACGCCGGAGCCGAGGCCTCGCTGCTCCTGAAGCTCCCAGAAGAAATCGCGCTGGTACTCGACGGTGCGCACGCTCACCACAGCGGGGCCAATGCTCTTGGCCACGCTCATGATGGTCTTCTCGTAGTCCGTGAAGCCGCCGGTTTGCGCTGCCGCCTGCTTTGGAATGGGAGGCAGCGGTGATAGCCACCCGGCCGCCGTGCTGAGCAGCACGCCCACCAGCGCTCCGAACAGGAACACGATCAGAAAGCCGTTTCCGAACCGGGAGAACCTCATGCCTTTGCTTGCCTCGAAACAGATTGCTCTTGCAGCGCCGTCATTGCGATTCTATCCGCACGGCGGACAGGCCGTCAAGCTGAGCCCGAACCGCACGCTCAGCTAGGTGGAGGGGGTAGCGTGCGTTTGGTGAAGGTGACCGACACTGACTCCGCCAAGGTGCTGGCGAGCCGGGTGGAGGTGGCCGATACGTTCCTCTCCCGCTCGGTTGGCCTCATGCTCAGGCCAACGATGGGCAGCGCAGACGGCATGCTCATCACCGAGTGCCGGGCCGTGCACACCTGCCTGGTGCGTTTCCCCATCGACCTGCTGTTCATCGCTAGGGATGGGATGGTGCTGAGGGCTGTGCACAACTTGCGGCCGTGGCGCGTGTCGCCAGTGGTGTGGCGCGCATGGGCAGTGTTGGAACTGCCCGCCGGTACGGTGGCGCAGACGGAAACGCAGACCGGCCACCGGGTCCGCATCGATCCGGTGGCCGAAAGGTAACGCTATGGGGTTTCGGAAATGGCGTCTGGGCGTTAGAAGCTCTTCGCCGGGTTGAACGTCATCTCGGTTGGCTTCCAGTCCGCGAAATACTTCACGTGGCCATCCACGAAGACAACGTTGTTGCCGTCGTTGTGGCGGCCGGGGAAGTAGAGCCAGTGATGATGGCCGTCGCCGTCCGGGTCGCCGCGCTTGCTAATTGGGACGTTGCTTCGCTTGGCGGTTATGTAGATGCTGGTGTCCGTCTCGCCCGAGTTGTCCAGGTCGGCATCGCCGTCTGGGGTGCCTTTGGTTGAGCGGGTTAGGCCGGAGCCCGGTGAGTCGAAGTAGTTGATGCACTTGGTGGGCGACTTAACGTCGCTCTCAGTGAGCGGTGGATCTGGAGGATAGTTGCCCAGGTACGTGTTGCGGCTGTAGCTGTAGTTGTGGTAGTCGGATGGGCACCAGAAGATGGTGCCGGGTCCGCCAGCGGGATTGCCCAGGTACGGCTTGAGCTGCTCGGTCCAGGTATCGGCCAGCTTGCCTCCAAAGGGCACGTAGCCGGTGTTGTAGCGGAAGGTGTTGTCCCATTGGTCTCTGTACATGGCGTCGGCGGTGCCGATCTGCCTAAGGTTGCTGGCGCAACCGGATGTCCGAGCCTTCTCCCTGGCCTTGGCAAACACGGGGAAGAGGATAGCGGCCAGGATGGCGATGATGGCGATCACAACCAGAAGCTCGATGAGCGTAAAGCCCCAACGCGCTCTTCTCATGTTGTTTCCCTCTCAGATAGAGGCGCCCTTGCTGGGTGGGCGCTGATGTGATGACCCAACGTGCCCCGGCTGAGCTGCAGGCCGTCGGTACAAGCTAGTTCGCCGAGCGGCGGGAGACATCCTCCGCCGCCGCGCCGGCCTCTCACCCTTCCCTTGCCGCCTCCACGAACGCAAGCACGTTTTCCACGGGCACCTCGGGCTCAAGCACGTGGGTTGGGGCCAACACCAGCCCGCCGCCCCGGCCAACGGTGCTGATGCGCTCTCTCACCACGCGGCGCACCTCGTCGGGGGTGCCGAACGGCATGGTGGTCTGCGTGCCTATGGTGCCCCAAAGGGCTAGGCGGTTGCCGTAGCGTTCCTTCAGCGCCACTGGGTCCATGCACTCAGGCTGCACGGGGTTCAGCACGTCCACGCCTATCTCGATGAGGTCCTCAAGGATGGGGTCTATCTTGCCGTCGGAGTGGTAGAAGGCGAAGAGCGAGGGCTTAACGTCCTTGGCAGCGCGTATCACCTTGGCGAGGCGGGGCTTGTACCAGCGTCGCCACATGGCGGGGCTCATCAGCATGCCTCGCTGGGTTCCAACGTCGTCGCCAAAGCGAATAACGTCGACACCCGCCTCCGCGTACCGGCGCGCCATGAAGCACCTGTGCTCGGTGATGGTATCCAGCAGGAACTCGGCAATCTCCGGGCGCTCAATCTGGTCCGTTAGGAGCAGCTCCATGGACCGCATGTACCAGGCCTGCTCGAAGATGGTGCACTCCATTCCCGCCACCGCCGCCCATCCCTCCGCGTGGATGGAAGCCACCAGCGACTCTAGGTGCGAGTGGCGGTACTCCGCGAAGGTATCCGGGAATGGGTACTCCTCGAACTCCACCAGGCTAGTTAGCCCGGCCATTGGGTAGGCTTTGCGGGTGAAGTGGTAGAAGGTGCCTGGCATTTCGGCGTTGCCCCATTCGCTGACGTAGGTGCCGGGTGGAAGCGGATGGGGGAAGTAGCGGCCAAAGTCCGCCTGCTGCTTCGTGCGTCCCCACCACACGCCCCTCATTGGGAAGCGGAAGTAGGTGGCGAAGTCGTTGGTGCCGATGGCGTCGCTCAGCCGCCGCGCTAGGTCTGGCGTGCAATCAAACTCGATGGGGATTTCGTCCGGCTGGCGTCGGCTGAGGGCCGCCAACACATTCTCTCGTGGTGTCATACTGATCTGCCTGCTGTGGGAACATGGTTAGGCTCAGCGGGTGGCGGAGGTGGCGGCTTGCGAGGCGCAGGCGGTGCGGGCTGGGCCGGCTTGGGTTGCCCAAGGGCATTGAGTGCGTCCTTGGCCGCCTTCATCCGGGGGGCGAGTATCAGTGCACGCCTAAGCTGGGCCCTGGCGTCCTCTTCGTAGCCCATGGCGGCGTATATGACGCCAAGGTGATATACCACCTCTGCCTGCCCGGGCAACGCATCAACGGCCTGCTCAACTTGGTCTCTGGCCTGTGCCAGCAGCTTCCGGGCCGCTTCCGCGTTGCCGGTACGCCGTTGCTCCAGCGCGCTCTTGTAGTACGCCCAACCCAAGCTGTCTTGGATGTTCGGGTCGTTTGGCTTCTGGCGGGCGGCATCCTCCAGCATGGCGACGGCGCGGGGCAGGCTCTTCTCTTGGTCCGCCCACAGGTAGCCGAGGTTGTTGAGCAGGGCCGGGCTTCTCGATCCCATGGAGTACGCGCTCTCATAGGCGCGCTCGGCCTCGGGGTACTGTTGCGCCGCGGTGCAGATGTCGCCCAGGAGGGTGTATACGTCGGCGTTGGGCCGCGCTTTGAGCGACCGTTGGAGCACGGCGATGGCCTCTTGGTACTGCTTGGCCTGCGCCCATATGGCGGCCACCTGCATCGCCAGCTGGCCATCGGTTGGCCTACGGCGCAGGGCTTCGTCGAACGCCTTGCGCGCGCCCGCGTAGTCGCCCTTATTGACAAGCGCCTGCCCTCTGGCAAGGCTTGCGGCCGGCCCAACGATGCCGCAGCCCGGCGACAGCAACAGCGCGGCCATTGCGGCCAAGAGGAGCGGTACACCGGCTCGGCTTACCATCTTGCGTTGCCCATGTGGATCAGCGCCGGCCGTCCATCATCAGCCTGGCGATGTCTGCGTACATGCGGCTGCGGGCGATGATACCGCGAAGTAGCCCCAGCTTTTCCTCTTTGATGGTGTGGGTTACGCCCTCGAGCACCACGTTGGCGATGCGAAGGCGGTGGGCGCGTGCATGCCTGCCAATCGCCACCTCAACGCCGTACCGGGCATGTTCGAGGGCGGGAACGGACAAGAAGAAGTCTCGTTTCAGCGCGCGCTGTCCCGATATATACGGCACCAGGCGCTGAGACCAGTCGGTTAGCCACCACCCGCCGCGAAAGACGCCGATGGCCATGTCGGCGAGGCCCTCCCTCACCGGCAACGTTAGGTCCCGCACGTGCGAGGGTCGCAGGCCTATGAGGTCGGCGTCGAAGAAGGCCAGTCCTTCGCAGGCGGCACAGCGGGCGCCGGCGAGCATGGCCCCGCCCTTCCCCACGTTCTGCTCGAGCCTAACGGCCTTGACCTTTGGGTGAGACCTGGCGATCTCATACGTGCCGTCGGTGGAGCCATCGCTCACCGCAATGACCTCCTCCACCGCACCGGAGGCCACTATCGCCTCCAGAACGGCAGCTATCCTGCCTTCTTCGTTATGGGCCGGCACGATCGCCGATATCTGCAACGGCTTGCTCCAAGTAGTAGCAGAGAAGGGACAGTTTGGTTAAGACTCGACCCTCTCCTGGTTCGCCGTGGCCGTGGCTGCTCCTGCAGCGCCCTCCCCAGCGCCCTCCCGCTGGTTGCCATCGCGGGGCACCTCGCCCACCGTGTAGAACGAGCCCGCAACGCAGACTAGGTCGTCTGGGGTCGCCTCCTCTAGGGCCGCGCGAACCGCGCTCGGAACGCCCTGCACCACGCGCGCGGGGGTTCCACACGCCTCGGCGGCGCTGGCGACGTCCGGAGCCGAGGCGGCCCTGGGAGATGCCGGCGCCGTTGCTATTACCAGGTGGGCGATCGGGGCCAGTGTGCCGATGACGTCTGAGATCGAGTGGCCGCGCGTCATACCCGCAACCAGTATCAGCCTTCGGTAGTTAAACAGCGTGGTGAGGGCGCGCCTGAGCTTGGCGGCGCCGTCGGCGTTGTGGGCGCCGTCAAGCACCAGCGTTGGGTTGCGCCGCAGCACCTCAAGCCTGCCGGGCGCGTAGGCGGTGGCCAGCCCCTCGCGAACGGCCTCGGCGCTTACCGGCACGCCCTTGTCCGCCAGTAGGTGCGCGGCGGCTACTGCCACCGCCGCGTTGGTTCGCTGGAACTCGCCAAGCATACCGATTCGCAGCCCTCCGTACCGTTTGCCGGCCACGGCCACGGCAAAGCTGCCGTCCTGCTCGAATTCGATGGTGATCTCGCGGCCTAGCCGGTATAGGGGAGCTTCGTGGGCCCGCGCCTCCGCCTCCACAACGGAGAGGGCCGCCCCCTCAGCCGCGGTTACGCACGGCACGCGGTCCTTGATGATCCCCGCCTTCTCCCAAGCGATCTTTTCGACGGTATCGCCAAGCCGGTCCACGTGGTCGAGCGTAACGTTGGTGATGGCGGCGACATCGGGTACGATGACGTTAGTGGAGTCGTACCGGCCGCCAAGGCCGACCTCCATCACCGCATAATCCACCTGGCTGCGGGCGAAGTGCAGGAGGGCGACGATGGTCTTCACTTCGAATTCGGTGGGGTGCCCAACCGAGTGGCTGATGCGCTCGGCCACGGGCCGCACCTCCTCGATGAGGTCTGCGAAGGTGCGCTCTGGGATGAAGACGCCATCCACCTGCGCCCGCTCGCGCACCGTTAGGACGTAAGGAGAGACGAAGAGGCCGGTTCGCAAGCCGCTGCACGTGAGGATGCGCGACACCATGGTGGCCGTTGAGCCTTTGCCGTTAGTGCCTGCGACATGTACCGTACGGAAAGCCCGCTCTGGGTGGCCGAACTCCTCGCACAACGCCCGGATGCGATCTAGCGTTAGGCGCATACCAAGCGGCATGAGGCTATCTAGGTAGGCCACTGCTTCGTCGAAGGTCATGTGATATGGCGCACCAACATCGAAGAGTGTTTCTATTCTAGCCCGGCGAACATGGCTGCGTCAACGCTAGCCTGTTTCGCAGGACCAACCGAGCTAGACTCCCAGCGTGCCTCGCGGATTCGCCGCTGGGTTCCCAAAACGGGAGGTTGCCATGAGCAACAGCAGGGAATTGATCCTCGTGACGGGCGCCACCGGCAGACAGGGCGGCGCCGTAGTTCGGCATCTTCTTCAGGGCTCCTGGCGCCTTCGCGCGCTCACACGAGACGCACATAAGCCTGCCGCCGTCGCCCTGGCGGAAAAGGGCGTTGAGATCATGGAGGGCACCCTGGATGACCCCATGGCGGTGGAGCGCGCGGTTCAGGGCGCGTACGGCGTGTTCTCCGTCCAGAGCTTCTGGGAGCACGGAGCTCAGGTGGAGATCGATCAGGGCAAGCGCCTGGCCGACGCCGCGATGCGCGCCGGTGTGCGCCACTTCGTCTACTCCTCCGTGGGCGGGGCCGATAGGGCCACTGGCATCCCACACTTCGATTCGAAGTGGGAGATAGAGAAGCACATACAGGCGATTGGCCTCCCAGCTACCGTGTTCAGGCCCGTTTTCTTCATGGATAACCTGAACGCGCCCGCGCTCAAGTCGGCCATCTTACAGGGCACGCTGTCGATGCCCATGCGGCCCAGCAAGCCCCTTCAGATGATTGCCGTTGACGACATCGGCGCGTTTGTGGCAATGGCGTTCAACGATCCGGACCGGTTCATCGGCACCGCCACGGAGCTGGCCGGCGACGAGCTGACGATGCCCCAGGTGGCGGACATCCTCACCCGTGTGATCGGCCGCGAGGTGCGGTTTGTGGAGGTGCCGCTTGAGCAGGAGATGGCCACCAGCCGCGAGAGCGGCGTCATGTTCCATTGGTTCAACCGCGAGGGCTACAAGGCCGACATCCCCGCGCTGCGGCAGATGTACGGCGGCCTGATGACGTTTGAGACCTGGCTGCGGCACTCCGGCTGGGAGGGGCTTGCCCTCAAGCAGCCCGTGGGCGCCGTTGCCTAGCTGCACCCGTCGCTGAGGGCAGCTCCACCAAAGCAGCCCGCCTGACGCGCCAAACAGGCACGCGGCCGCCGTTGACCGCCTGCTGCCACCGAGGTAGAATGAGCCGGGGCGTGGCAACTCCTCCGCTGCGCCCCATGCGTCTCCCGGCGGAAAGCTGGTGGGGAGGGCGGTCACGTGCCTGGTCTGTTCGCCCGATCGGTTGCCGTCTTGTCCGTCCTGTTCGGCATTCTCTTCGCCATCGGGATGGCGGTTACCACGTACTGCGGGCTACCGCCCGCCTTTGCGCTGGCCATCGCTTTGGCGGTGGGCCTCCTCCAGTACCTGCTGAGCCCGTGGGTCATCGGCCTGATCTACCGCATCGATTGGGTGCGGCCGGAGGACGTGAACCCCCAGCTGGCCGATGCGCTGAAGCGGGTGTGCACGTTCAACGGGATCGCCGTGCCCCGCTTTGGGGTAATCCAAGACGGCAACCCAAACGCCTTCACCTTCGGCCACTACCCAGGCGACGCCAGGCTCGTGGTGACCCGTGGCTTACTAGATATGCTGGACCAGAGCGAGCTGGAGGCCGTCGTCGCTCACGAGCTCGGCCACATCGTGCACTGGGATTTCGTGGTGATGACGCTTGCCTCCCTGGTCCCCTTGCTGCTGTACACCGCATACGTCGCCACAAGGGACGGCGGCCGGTCGCGCAGGAGGGAATCGGCGGCTGCCGTGGCGGCGCTCTCGTACCTGGCCTACGTGCTCAGCGAGTACATCGTCCTCCTGCTGTCTCGCACTCGCGAGTATTACGCAGACGAGTTTGCTGCCTACACCACCCAAAACCCCAACGCCCTTTCCGTTGGGTTGGTGAAGGTGTGCTACGGCTTGGCCAGCTCAAACCAGGCAAACGAGAACCAGAGGCGGCCGTCCCTTTCCTCTGTCGTCCGGCACTTGGGCATCTTCGACCCCAAGTGGGCGGCCAGCCTCGCAATGGCGTCCGCTGCGGCCGCTGGCAACGGCACGGTTACCCGGGACTCCGTTGCGGATGCGATGCGGTGGGACCTGTGGAACCCTTGGGCGCTTGTGTACGAACTGGGCTCTTCGCACCCGCTGCCGGCCAAACGCCTGAAGGCGCTCAGCCGGGTGGCCATCGCCCTCGGCCAGACGCCGGTGTACGATCTTTCTGAGCCGCGCCCCGAGAGCTATTGGGACGAGTTCGTCGGCGACCTGCTGGTGGCGGCCATGCCAGGTGTTGGCTTTGTGGTGGGGCTCGGCGCATTGGCCTACCTGGCGCAGGCGGGCCTCGTCGTTGCGGGTATCGGAGCACTCTTCCTCTGCGTAGGCGCGGGGTTGGTCATCCGCCTTCTCAAGAGCTATCCCAACGGGCCGTACGCCGCCAGAAGCGTCGAGTCCCTCGTCCGCGAGCCGAAGGTGTCTGGGGTACGGTGCATCCCATGCCGGCTACAGGGCCGCATCATAGGCCGCGGCATACCCGGCCTCTTTTACAGCAAGGATCTGGTTCTCCGGGACGGGTCGGGGTTCATCACGCTGGATTACCGGCAACCGCTTCGGATTTTGGACTGGCTGTTCGGCGCTTTTCTGGCGCACAAGACCATCGGGGAGGACGCCGTGGCGTACGGGTGGTATCGGCGCAGCCCGCGGCCTTACGTTGAGCTGCTTAGCGTCTCGCTCAAGGGCGGCGGGGAACTCCGATGCCATACATACTTGTGCGCTAGGACCGTGGCGTGGGGCTGCTGCGCGTTGGGCGCCGGCGTGCTTCTTGCCGCAGTGGCGTTGTGACGGGAGACGACTCCGAATGCTATCGCCTGCTGATTTCTTCGATCTGGACGGGTTTGTGCACAGTGCCCTTTTCGATGGCGTGGAGTACGTTTGGGAGGTCATCGGGCGGATCCACCACTATGCGCTGGCGGCGGCCACCGGCGAGGTGCTGGGCCAGGTGATGGAGGGTGCACAGCTGATCGGAGACCGCATCACCATTGGGCCGGGATCCGTCGTTGAGCCTGGCGCGATGATCAAGTCGCCCTGCGTCATCGGCAGAGACACTGAGGTTCGGCAGGGCGCGTACCTTCGCGGCAACGTGGTTGTTGGCGATGGATGCGTGGTGGGCCATTGTTCTGAGCTGAAGAACGCCGTGCTGCTGGACGGCGCCGGCGCGCCACACTTCAACTACGTGGGCGACAGCATCTTGGGCAGGCGGGTGAACCTGGGCGCGGGCACCAAAACCAGCAACGTGAAGGTGTTGGGCAGCACAGTGGTTGTAAAGGTGAACGGGCGGGAGTACGACACCGGCCTGCGCAAGTTGGGGGCCATACTTGGCGATGGGGCGCAGACGGGGTGTAACGTGGTGCTCAACCCGGGGACTCTTATCGGCCGAAACACCCGCGTGTATCCGTGCACGTCGGTCCGCGGCTATTACGGCGACAACATGCTGATCAAGCTGCGGCAGGCGGTCGAGGCTGAGCCGCTCTGAGCCGTTGGCGGATGCCCTCGGAGGGCACATGGAGGCTAAGGACGCCAGGAATGTGCTGTGCACCTCCTTCCCGGCTCTTAGGTGGCCAGCTCCGATGCGAGCATCACCTTGGCTGTTTCCTCGCTGCCTTTGGACGGTCCGAGAAGGTGCGAAGCCCCCACCCATGCGTTCTCATCGGCGCTCAGGGCCAGGTGGGCGGGGTTAGCCCCAGCGAGCGGCGGAGGAGGCTCATAACGTCCGAGATGTTGATAACGCCGTCGCCCACCGTTGCGCCGCGAACGGGCTCAACGTCGGCGGCGGCCAGCTGATCGGGCGTCAGCTTCTCAAGGCCAAGCGCCGCGCGGAACGCAAGCATCACGTCCTTGATATCTATCCGTCCGTCGGAGTATGGATCGCCGTAGGGGATGGTGTTGGCGAACGCCTTCACGGTGCCGCCCGTGTCGGCCACGAACACCCGCCCGCCCGCAACCGCCGGCGATGCGATGATGGGGCGCTCGGTTCTGAGTGCGTCGTCGGTCTGCAACTCCTTGCCGGTGGCGGCGTCCAGCACCACCAATCGCCCCCCAGCGTCCGCGGAGTCCGCGGCGCCCACCAGCACCACGTCGCCGGCTATGGCCGGTGACGAGGAGCACCCGTACGCGCCGATAGAGACGCCGACCTCGGTGCTCCAGAGCGGCTTGCCGGTGGCGGCGTCCAGGGCGTAGACGCTCTGGCGCGGGCTGCCAGCCCCGAACACCAGCAGCTTTCCGTTGGTGGCTGGGGAGGATACGGTTTGCATTCCCGGCTGCTCCGCGTACTGCCACTGCCAGACTGGCTTGCCGCCGTCCACCGGCAGAGCCTGAACCACGCGGCTGAACGCGTCTGCCACGGTGTACACCCGGCCGTTGGAGACGGCGGGGGCGAGCAGGGAGGCTCCTCCGGCTCCTTGTTGGCTCCATAGCACGTGCCCGTCGGCGGGATCAAGGCTGTACACTGCCCCCGTTCGAGACAGGACGACGGCGCTGTTGCCAACCGCCGCCAAGGTTCCCATTAGGTACTGCTCCTGTCCCGTGCCCGATGCCAGCTTTCCCTTCGTGTCCCAGATCAGCTGGCCGGTTGCCAAGCTCAGGCCGATCACCTCGCCCAGGTTGGGGAACCCGCTGGTTACGATGACCCTTCCTGCCAGCACCAACGGCGAGGACGCGGCGGTGCCCCCCGTGTAGTACCGCCAGCGAAGCTTGCCCTCTGGCGTGAGGCAGTATATCCACCCGTCGAGGGAGCTGAAGACGATGCTCCCAGGCACCACCGTGGGCGCGGCTTGTATGGCCCCTATGGGCGAAACCTGGTCCTGCGGGCCGGGAAACACCCAGTAGATGGTGCCGGTGTCCGCCCCCATGGCGATAAGACGGCCGGTTGGCTGACTGCCGTCGGAAGACGTCTCGTAGGTGCCCACGTACAGGACGCCGTCCGCCACCACTGGCGACGCCACGATGGATTGGCCTCCAGAGCTGACGGACCAGAGCAACGAGAGCGGCACGCGTATGCTGTCTGAAGAGCTGCCGGTTCGCGCGGGGTCGCCGTGGAAGGTGGGCCAATTGGATGCGCGAGAGGCAGAGGCGCCAAACGACAGCAGCAAGACGGCGGCGGCGAGAGCGAGGTTGCGGTTTCTCATACCACCACATCATCGGCATGGCGGGCGTGCTCGTTCAGCATGCGTGCCGTTGCCAGCGCGACGTAGTGTACCGGCTATGGGCGGCTGGCGAACAATGCCTGGTGCCGTGCACAGAGGCTGCCGGAGCCCATCTGCGCGTGCAGCATCTCCTCTTGGTGGTGGGCGTTGTACAGGCGGCAGTTCGGGTCTGGGCAGAACGGATCTCCGGTGAGCTCGTACGCAACCGCCTGCAGCAGGTAGCCCTTCAGCACCTCCGTGGTGCGATCGTCTCCGTGGGCCAGGAACCTGCCCCAGATGGCCTTGGCCGCGGACGCCCGGGCGAGCTCGTCCAAGCCAGCGCGGCCGAGGGCGTGCAGGGCTTGGTAATACTCGCGGGGCTTGGCAGGGCCCTCCACCAGGCCAGGCACGGATATCAGCGCGGGGCGGCCAGGGACTATGGTGCGGGCATGGTACCGCAGGTCGTCTGGGTCATATGTAAGCAGCAGCCGCCCCGTAACCACAATCTGGACGGCGTCTGCCCGAGCTATCAGGCGGGCGTAGATCACCTGGGTGCGGAAGCCGTCAAGGGGCACGCCTGGGGAGGATGTGTCGCCCTTGCGCTCAAGCCGCCTGCGCTCGACGGAGGCCTCCATGGGGTGTGGCTCCCGCGGAGGAAGCAGATGGTCCGGCCTGTGCACGCGGGCGCGCGCAAGCAGCCATGCGGTCTTCTCCAGCAGTTGCCCGCGCTCCGCTGGGGACAGGTGCGCGGCGGCCGCAGTCACGAGGTCGCCGCCAAAGGCAACGCTCGCCCAGGGCACGTTCTCGGCAAGAAACGCCGCCAGCGCGCCGAACTCCACGCAGTTGGGGGCGCAGTCGTTATACAGCGTGATCTGGAGCATGTGAGGTAATGGCGCGCGGACCGGAGGCACCAGCGCCGCGCGCCTTCGCCATCTGCCTTTGGGGTTAGCCCCGGTTCAGAATCTCCTCCACAACCTCCGCGGCGCGGATGCCGGATAGCAGCATTCCACCGAAGGTGGGGCCCATGCGTGGCAGGCCGAACGTGGTGGATACCGCCATGCCGGCAACCACTAGCCCGGGATGGAACTCCCCGGTGTGCTCAACGAGGGCGTCCTCGCTGCGCTCAACCCACATGCCACCCATGCCCACGGTCTTCACGATGCCACGGCGCTCCAGGGCTGTTACAACGGTGGCATCGTGGCCGGTGCCGTCCACAACCACCTTACACTCCAGCGCCACCGGATCCACGCACGTGATCTCGCGCGGGAGGGCGGCCACGGGCGTCCAGTTCACCACAACGCCTGCCACGCGGTTTCCCTCGCGCAGCACAACGTCGTCGAACTTGGTCATGTTGGAGAACTTCACCCCAGCGTCGCAGGCGGCGGCGATGAGCTTGGAGCACGCATGCGGGCCGTCCGCCACGAACAAGCCTGGAGTCGCCTCTTTGTAAGGCACCCCAAGCTCCGCCAGCACGTTCTCCGCGGGATGGCGGAACGTGACCGTGTTCATCAGGTAGCCGCCGATCCAGAACCCGCCGCCAAGGTAGTTGTTGCGCTCGATGATGTACACCTTGTAGCCCTTGCGAGCGAGGTTTCGGCCGCACATCAGGCCGCTTGGACCAGCCCCAACGATTATGCAGTCGCTCTGAACATAGTCGCTGAGCTGCCGGGCGAACCCCTCTATGATCGCCCTAGTGACCTCTTTCTCACCCACTGGCGAGAACACGGGTTGCTTCTCCATCTGGTGTCCTTTCCTTTCGCTAGGCCAAGCTTGTGGGCCTAGCATCAGCCGAGTTTGGCGCGTTGGCAAACCGCGCCGGGTTGAGCGGACCCAGCATCGGGTCCATCTCCCCTTGTGCTATTAGCTTGGCCACCAAAGCGCCGGTGACGGGGCTAAGCAGTATGCCGTTTCGATAGTGGCCGCCGGCCAGCGTTACGCCCTCCAGGCCAGGCGCGGGACCGATGACGGGCAGCAGATCCGCAGACGCCGGCCTCAGCCCGGCCCACGCCCTCAGGAACTGCGCACCTGCTAGCGCCGGAGCGATGGCCGGCACCACCTCGAGCAGCTGAAGCATCCCGCCGGCGGTAACGCGGTTGTCGAAGCCCACCTCGTCCTCGGTGGCCCCCACAATCACCGATCCGTCCGGCTTGGAGACGACGTAGCCCGGACGGCCGAACAGTATGACGCCGGAAACCGGTCGGCCCCGCAGCGCAAGCACCTGCCCGCGAACCGGGAACACCGGCACCCGGATGCCCAGGTTGGCGGCGAGCAAGCCGGCCCACGCGCCCGCGGCGATGACCACGTGCCCGCAGGACACCGGCCCCTCCGCCGTTAGCACGCCCGTGGCTCTGCCGCCATCCGCCAGCACGCCGATCACCGGGCATCCCTCGCGCATCTGCACGCCGCGGCGCCGAGCGGCCAACGCCAGCGCCTCCAACCACCTGGTGCTCGATATGTGGCCTTCGCGTGGCACGAACAGCGCGCCGCAGACCGCCTCGGTGGCGAGCGGCTCGAGCTCACGGACCTCGGTGGGAGTGAGCCACCGAACCCCAGCGTCCAGCTCGCGAAGCCAGGCCAGTCGTTCGCGAAGGTCGCGTTCCTCGGCCGCATCCAGCGCAAGCAGCAGCAGGCCGGAGCGCCGGAGCTCCACGTCCACGCCGGACTCCTCGCGCAGAGCGTCGGCCAAGGGCTCGAACATGGCAAGGCTCCGCAGCCCAAGCTCCAGAAACGGTCCAGGCCCGCGGCTCTCGGTGAGCGGGGCAAGCATTCCCGCGGCTGCGCGCGTGGCCTGGCCGCCCATCTGTCCGCTCTCAAGTACCAATGTAGAGAGCCCCAACCCGCGCAGGTGGTACGCCACTGAGCAGCCTATAACGCCGCCACCCACCACAACCACATCCGGAGCTGGCACCTCACCGCCCTCCAGCCATCATGTGCACGATCTCCAGCGTGTCGCCGTCCTGAAGGGTGACCTCGCCGTACAGCTCGCGCGGCACTATGCTCCCGTTGTGCTCAACCGCAACCAGCCTGCTGCTGAGGCCGTGGATGTCCAGGAATTGGCGCAGCAATACCGGACCGTCCAACGCTGTCTGTTTGCCGTTTACGATCAGCGATATCATGGAGTGCGCACCTCCGCGGCGCGGATAACCTCCTTGATGCGCCTGGCGGCCTCTGCAGGGCGGGCCGCCGCCATTATCGGCGAGATGACGGCGACCCCGTCCGCGCCAGCCCGTATGCATTCTGCGGCGTTGGCAGGCGTTATCCCCCCAATGGCAAGCAGCGCGCACCCAACCGCGGCGCGCACATCCCCAATGAGCTGAAGCCCCCTCGGCGGCTCGTTGGGGTGAGACGCCGTGGCGAAGATGTGGCCTGCAATCAGGTAGCTGGCGCCGTCGGCCTCAGCTTGCTTGGCCGACTTAGCGTCGTGCACCGAGCGCCCAACCAGCAGCCTGCCGCCAGCGGTGCGCACAGCAGCGGCCACCGGCAGGCTCTGCTCGCCCAGGTGCACCCCCTGGAGCCCAGCCGCCAAAGCCACGTCCAGCCGATCGTTCACCACAATGACCGCCATTCCCGCAACGGCCGCTCGCAGCTCCTCCGCCAGCGCGATCTGTTGGCGCACTGGCAGGTCCTTCTCGCGCAGCTGCACCATATCAACGCCGCCGGTCACCGCCTCGGCGATCACGCGCACGAAGCGGCCATCGGGCGCCATGCGCCTATCGGTCACCAGGCAAAGGATGGGCGGCCGGCGTTGCACGTTGAGCCCCTCTACCGCACAACGCCATCCAGGGGGCTGCTGGCGCTGGCGTACGGCTTGCGCGGTATCCGCCCCGCCAGAAACGCCTTGCGTCCAGCGCTCACGCCCTCCCGGAACCCCGCGGCCATCATAACCGGGTCTCGCGCCTGCGCGATGGCAGTGTTCACAAGGCAGGCGTCGGCACCTATCTCCATGGCTAGCGCGGCGTCGGATGGTGCGCCGAGCCCAGCATCAACTACCACTGGAACGTTTGCCTGCTCTTTGATGATCTTGATCTGCTCGAAGTTGACCATCCCCTGGCCAGAGCCGATGGGAGACGCCAGCGGCATCACCGTGGCAGTTCCGATCTTTTCCAGCTGCGCAGCCAGCACCGGGTCGTCGTTGATGTAAGGCAGCACCACAAAGCCCTCGCTCACCAGCGTTTTGGCGGCCTCCAAGGTCCCCATTGGGTCTGGCAGGAGGTACTTGGGGTCCGGGATCACCTCCAGCTTGATCCAGTCCGATAGGCCCATGGCGCGAGCCAGCCGGGCGATTCGGATCGCTTCGTCGGCGGTGCGGGCGCCGGCGGTGTTGGGCAGGATGGTGTATCGCCGCCAATCGATGTCGTCCAGTATGCTACGGTGGTGTGGGTCGTCCAGGTTGATGCGGCGTATAGCCACGGTTACGATCTCTGCGCCGGATGCATCGAGGGCGGCGTTCATCTCCTGCGGCGATCGGTATTTGCCGGTACCAACCATCAGCCTGGAGGCGAACTCTCTGCCGGCGATGACGAGGGGATCTGTCAAAGCATCATCCTCCTGGGGCCAACCTGCTCACATCGTGGGGAACAACGTTGGCGCTGCTGGCTGCGGGGTTCGGCCCAGGTGCCGGAAAGCGGCCTCCGTGGCCTTTCGCCCGGACGGAGTGCGCACCAGCATGCCGATCTTCAACAAGTAGGGCTCCACCATATCCACCAGGGTATCGGCCTCCTCATTGAGGGTGGCAGAGAGGGCCTCGATGCCCACGGGTCCGCCCCGGTAGAAGTCGATGGTGGTTGCCAGCAGCGCGCGGTCGAGCCTATCGAGGCCGATCTCGTCGATGCCTTCGCGGTCCAGCGCTGCGGCCGCGATCTCCTGGGTGATGGTGCCGTCGCCCTCAACCTCGGCGTAGTCCCGAACGCGGCGGAGCAAGCGGTTTGCGATGCGTGGGGTACCTCGCGACCTGCGGCCGATCTGCTGGGCGCCCTCTTCGGTGATGGGTACGCCCAGGATTCCGGCTGAGCGCTTCACCACCAGCGTCAGCTCTTCCACGGAGTAGTAGTCTAGGTGGCAGAAGATGCCGAACCGGTCTCGCATGGGGGCGGAGAGGGAGCCAGCGCGGGTGGTTGCACCTACCAGCGTGAACCGCTTAAGGGAAAGCTTCAGCTTCTTCTGAGCAAACGCGCCCTTATCTATGACGAGGTCCACCTGGAAATCCTCCATTGCGGGGTACAGGTACTCCTCTGTCATGCGGGAAAGGCGGTGGATCTCGTCGATGAAGAGCACGTCGCCCTCCTCCAGGTTAGAGACGATGCCCAGAAGGTCTTTCGGCTTCTCGAGGGCGGGGCCGGAGGTGGCCACGATGTTGCTATTCATCTCTCGGGCGAGGATGTGGGCGAGCGTTGTTTTGCCCAGCCCGGGCGGTCCATGAAACAGCACGTGGTCCAGCGGCTCGCCGCGGTTACGGGCGGCGGTGACGGCCACGCGCAGGCTATCCACCACGCTTGTTTGCCCTATATACTCAGCTAGGAACTTGGGGCGCAGGCTCTTGATGCTCTCTTCAACCTGCGCTTCGGCCTGCTTCTGGGCGGCCTCTTCCCCGCGCAATACACGCTCGCGCGCCATCGCTCCTCCACACCAAAAGGCGAAACCGCGGCGGTCCCGCTAGTGCCTCTCTGCCCTGAAGATCTCTTGTATAAGCTCGTCCGCGGATGCGGCGGATGGGTTCCGTTTGAGGGCCTCATCCACCAGCTGCCTGGCCTCCGGGCGTTTGTACCCGATGCTGACGAGGGCATCAACCGTCTCCGCGCGCAGGTCGGCGTGGGTGGTTGGGACCGCCTCGATGCCCTCGTCGTGCATCATGGCTTCTTTGGCAACCTTGCCGGCAAGCGCCGCAATGATCTTGCCGGCGGTCCTCTCCCCAATTCCCGGAAGCTGCTTCAGGGTCTCCAGGTCGTGCCCCTCAATGGCCCTGGCCAGCACGGAGATGGACCGAACCATGGCAGCGGCGCCCCGGATGGGCCCGATGTTGCCCACGGTAAGAAACTTCTCGAAGAAATCCCGCTCAACTGCGCGCTTGAAACCTATGAGGATTGGGCGGGGCTGGCGCTCGGCCACGTGGTAGTAGGTGACGAACTCGATCGGGTCTCCCTCGCGAACGTCCTTGTACGCCTCGCGGACGAAGGGCGGGACGATCACCTCATATCCTATGCCGCCGACGTCCACCACGACGCGGTCTTCGTCTCTGCTGTGCAGGATGCCCCTGATGTGGGAGATCACTGGCCCCCTCCGGATGCGGCTGAGCTGTACATGGTTGCCAGGTTGCCATGACAGATGGCCACCGCCAACGCGTCTGCCACGTCGTTTGGGCGAGGCACGCGCCGCAGGTCCAGCCGAGCCATCACCATATGTTGGACCTGCTCTTTGCTGGCGCTGCCGCTGCCCGTAATGACGCTTTTCACGTGGCTGGCGGCGTAGCTGAATACGGGCACGTTGCAGTGGGCGGCGGCCAGGCAGATAACGCCGCGGGCGTGGCCCATCAATATGGCGGTGCGGGGGTATTCGTAGCGAGAGTACACCTCCTCGAGGGCCATCGCGTCCGGGCTGAGCTCGCGGAATACCTGCAAGACACCGTCGTACAGGACGGCGAGGCGCCGCTCCAGGGACAGGTTGGGGTCCGCGCGCACCACGCCGGCCTCCACAAGGCTGAGGTTGCGCCCCAGAAACTCCACTACGCCGTATCCGGTTGTCACCAGCCCGGGGTCAACCCCCAACACACGCATAGCAGAAACGGCCTCCGAGGCTAGGGTGCGGCCATGAAAGCAGAAAGCCGCCACCTAGCGAGGCAGCGGCCCATTCCAACTCCGCTTCCCTACGCCGGCGCTACCCGGATCAGGTTCCGAGGGTATCTCTCAGCCCGCCCGTTGCGGGCACCCCTAGCGGCGGAACACGGCAAGGATCGGGGCGTCCGCGGCTCCCGAACCAGCCGACACAACATCCGTGACGATTTCAGTGTACCAGGCTGGCAGAGCGGTGTCAACAGCCGAGAGCTCGCACTCGCGATGGCGGAGGGAAGTGCACAGGCATTGGGGTGTGGCTCCCTCTTGCTTCCCCAACGCATGGTGGGCAACGGCGCCATCGGCGCCGCCCGCGCGCTCTCGCTCTCTTGCCTCTCACCCACACACAGCCGGGCCGCTGCGTTGCTCCTAAGCATTCAAACGTTAGACCGGCACTTGCGGTTCAGGCGCTCGTACCATATAATGAAGCTGCTAACCGGGCCGCCCGGTCCGGACGCCTCTAGGGAGGAAAGCTCGCATTGCGCACCCGTACCATAGCCGTGTTGGCCACCGCCGCCTTCATCGTGCTGCCCGTATGCCTTCTCTCCGGCTGCGGCCTGTTCGCCGGCAAGGTTCTCTCCGATGCCGCCAGCTCGGATACAGAGCTCAGGATCCAGCCGCAAACCGCGCCAGTGATGGCCGTGGGTGACAACCCATATCGCTTCACCGCGGAGGGCAAGTCCGTTACCGGTGGCTGGCACCAGCGGTCGGCCACGTGGACCGTGCTGCCGGAAGACGCCCCGCCCGGTTTCATCATCACGTTGGGCCAGTATGTGGACTTTGTGCCCACCAACGAGGGCCAGGGCACCCTCCGCGCCGAGGCCAAGGTCAGCGGTCTGGGCGGCACCATAGCTGCCAGCGTCCCGATCACGGTTGCGCGCAAGGGCAACGTACCCTCTCCAACCAACGTAACCCTGGACCCATCGGAGGGCAACACCGGCCAGATCATCACCGTAACCGCCACACTGCCAGCGGACCGGCCGGAGGGGGTGCAGGTGTTGGCGTCGGACGTCTGGGGCTCTCCTCAGGCCATCCTCCGCGACGACGGCAAGGGCCCGGACAAGGTGGCTAACGACAACGTCTTCACCGCCCAAATGACGTTGCCGGGCTTCCTCACGCCGGGGCCCACTCGCATCGGCGTGTACGCCAAGGACCCGCAGGGCAACGCGTCTAACTGGGCCTGGGCCACCTTCACCGTAAAGTAGCTCGTCGCACAGGTCAGTCGGTGCAAACGGCCGGAAGGTCGCCAGATCTAGGCCGGCGGGGTTCGCTCCGCGCCATTTCGCTCGCCTCTTAGCCTTCATGTATCTCAAGCGCCTGGAGCTGCACGGGTTCAAGAGCTTCGCGGACAGCACCGTGCTTGAGTTCAAGCCCGGGATAACCGCCGTCGTGGGCCCAAACGGCAGCGGCAAAAGCAACATCTCGGACGCGCTGCTTTGGGTCCTGGGCGAGCAGAACGTCCGCCACCTCCGAGGCGAGGGCTCTCAGGACGTCATATTCGCGGGCACCGACCGGCGCCGGCCCCTGGGCATGGCGGAGGTCTCCGTCTGCCTCGATAACTCATCGGGGTTGCTGCCCGTGGATTTCTCCGAGGTCACGGTCACTCGCCGCGTGTTCCGAGACGGAGAGGCCGAGTTCTTCATCAACCGCACGCCATGCCGCCTGCGCGATGTGTACGAGCTGTTCTTGGATACCGGCGTCGGCCGCGATGCCTACTCCATAATCGGCCAGAACCAGATAGAAGCCGTGCTCTCATCCAGGGGGGAGGAGCGCAGGCAGCTCTTTGAAGAGGCCGCTGGCGTGAAGAAGTATCGCCACCGGCGCCGCGAGACAGAGCGCAAGCTTGATGCCACAAGGCGCAACCTCACCCGCGTGGCCGACATCCTAGCCGAGGTGGAGGAGCAGATCGGCCCCTTGGAAGCGCAGGCGCAGGTTGCCGCCAAGTACAACGAGCTGTCTTCCCGCCTGCGTTCGCTTGAGCTGGGGCTGCTTGCTGCGGATGCCCGCCGCCACAGGTCGGAGTTGGACCGCTTGCGGGCGGAGCGCGGGCAGATCGAGAGTGACGCCGAATCGCTCTCGTCGCGTATCTCGCTGCTTCAGGCGGAAGAGCAGCGGCTTCGGGCGGAGCTGGCCGTCCTCGAACACGAGGCCGACGACCTAAGGCAGGCGTCTGAGCAGGCCAAACAAGATCTCCTGCGCGCCGAGGGCCGCCTGGCCCTGTGCCGCCAGGAGGCACGTGCCGCCCAGATCGAGCGAGAGCGCGCCGCCGCCGAGGCATCTCGGTTGGAGGAGCGGCTGGCCACGCTCCGCAGGGAGTTGGCCGAGGCCGAGGAGACGCTGCAACGCCGCGAATCCGAGGCCGCGCTCGCCGAACAGGCCGCATCCGATGCCCTGCCGCACCTCAAGGAGGCAGAGCAGCGATCCACGCTTGTGCTGTCGGAGCTTGACGAGTGCCAGCGCAGAGCGGCCGCGGCCGGAGCCAGGCGCGCCGCAGTTGAGCAGCAGGTGCGCGCGGCGGAGACCCGCTTGGCGGATGCGGAGGCTCGCTCTGCCCGCGAGGCCGAGCGAAGGCGTGCGCTCCTCGCAGACCGGGATGCCGCCAACGCCGAGGTAGAGCGCCTGCAATCCGAGGTGGCTTCACTCAAAGCTGCCTCTGCGGACGCCGACTCCGCGCTGCGTGCCGTCGATTCAGCCCTGGCGGATGCTCAACGCGCCCTCGCCGACGCCCGCAAGCGCGAACGCGACCTTCAGCAGAGCGCCCTGCGCCTCAGCTCTCGCCTCAAGAGCCTGCAGGAGATGCACGCCAACCTGGAGGGCACCTATCGGGGCGTACGCGCGGTGATCCAGGCTGCCCGCTCCGGGGCCATCCGCGGCTCCTATCGCCTCGTGGCGGACCTCCTCGGCGTGCCGGACGAGTACCGGGTTGCCATAGAGGTAGCGCTCGGTGCCCACGCCCAAGACATAGTCACCCAAACAGATGCAGAGGCCCAAGCGGCCATCGCACTCCTTAAGCAACGCGGCCTCGGACGCGCCACTTTCCTCCCACTAGACCTCCTGCGCGGTGATAAGCTGCGGCCCATTCGGCAACCAGGCGTCGTGGGACTCGCGTGCGACCTCGTGTACTTCCCGGCAGATGTCGCCAAGGCCATCGACGTGCTGCTGGGCCGCATCGTGGTGGTGGAGGATCTGCAAACCGCCATCCGTCTGGTGCGGCAAGGCGCCATCGGCGGCGCCAGAATGGTCACCCTCGACGGCGAGCTAATCAACCCGAGTGGATCGATAACGGGCGGAAGCAAAGAGCAAACCGCGGGGATCCTCTCGCGCAAGCTGGAGATAGACAAGCTGGCCAAAGAGGCCGCAGCGGAGGCGGCCGCCCTTAGGCGGGCAGAAGACGCGGCCGCCAAGGCTGAGGAGACATGCGCCGCCCTGCAGTCCAAGCGGGAGGACGCCCGAACCCGCGTCGCCGAGCTCAGGCTGCAGCTGGGCCGGGCGGAGACGGCATACGAACATGCTCTGTCCAACGCGCGGCGGCTGGAGGAGCAGCTCAGGGCGCATCCGGATGAGGACGCCGATGCCCTAGCCGCCGTCCGCGAGGGCCTGCTTTCGCTGCAGAAGCAACTCGCCGAGGCCGAACGGGAGAGCTCCGCAGCGGCGGCAGAGGAGGCTGGCCGGCGTCAGGCTGTGCAAGGCGTCCTGTCTGCCTTGGAGAAGGCTCGCGCAGAGGCGGCGGAGCTGCAGCTCCAGTCTGCTCGGGCCAGGGAGCGCGCAACCGCCGCCCGCCAGGCCGTTCAGAGGGCATCCAGCGCCGTACATGATGGAGAGGCAGAACTAACCAGAATGCGGACCGCTCTTGCGTCCATGCACGCCTCCCAAACCGACGCCGACAGGGAGCGCGAGGCAGCAGCGGAGGTGGAATCGCTTCGCGCCCTCGCTGCTGAGGCCGAGCGCCGCGCCGAGGCCAAGCGCGAACAGCGATCCGCCGCGCTCAAACGCCTTGGCGACCTCACCATGGAGGTGAAGCGCGCCTCCGACGAACGCCAGTCCCTGGTCGAAAGGGGCCACCGCATGGAGGTGCGCGAGGCAACCATGCAAGCAGACCTGGCGCACGTACAGGAGCGCCTCCGCCAGGAGTACCAGGTTGACCCCGCCGAGGCTGTGGCCACGCTTGAGCCACCTGCTCGCGGAACCGCAACCGAGGTGGCGCGCCTCAAGACCGAGATCGCTGCCCTCGGCACGGTCAACCTCGGCGCCATAGAGGAGTTCGAAAGGCTGACGAACAGGCGCGACTTCCTTGTCGCACAGCGGGACGACCTCGAGGAGGCCGAACGGAAGCTGCGCGCCGTCATTTCCGAGATAGACGAGGCCACCAAAGAAACCTTCTACGCCACCTACAGGCGCATTGAGCGCAGCTTCGACCAGATGTTTCAGCGGCTGTTCGGCGGCGGCAAAACCCAGCTGGTGATAACAGACCCAAACAACCTGTTGGAGACGGGAATCGACATCATCGTGCAGCCGCCCGGCAAGAAGCTGCAACACCTTCAGCTCCTCTCCGGCGGAGAGAAGGCGCTCACCGCCGTGGCGCTCCTGTTTGCACTGCTCGACGTGAAGCCCAGCCCGTTCTGCCTGCTGGACGAGGTGGACGCGGCGCTGGACGAGGCGAACGTGGAGCGGTTCGCGGAGGTGGTTAAGGATTTCGCGCTGCGCTCTCAGTTCCTTGTAATAACGCATAACAAGGCCACGATGAGCGCCGCCGACACGCTGTGCGGCGTAACGATGGAGGAGCCCGGCGTCTCAAAAGTGATCTCCATTCGGATGCAGGACTTCCAGCCAGCGTCGTGATGGGGAGATTAGGTGGCAGATTGATGGGCCCCCTTGCCGCACCTACCATCTTTACACAAGGGGTATACCGCTTTGCTTAAGCTGTTCAGCAAGATCAACCAGCTGCTTGGCCGGGAAGTTACGATCGATGAGAGCCTGTTCGAGGAGCTTGAGGAGGAGCTGATACAGGCAGACGTGAGCGTTCGCACCACGGAGAAGCTGATCGCGGAGCTCCGTGAGAAGGTACGGAAGGAGCGCATCGTGGATGGAGGGGGCGTGAAGGCCGCCCTTCGCGATTCGGTGGCCGCCATGCTGAACAGCGGCACTCAGGGCCTGCGCTTCTCCCCCGAGCGGCCAACGGTGTTCCTCATGGTTGGTGTGAACGGTTCCGGCAAAACCACCACCATCGCCAAGCTGGCCGACAGGTATCGCAGGCAGGGCATGAAGGTGCTGTTGGCCGCCGCGGACACGTTCAGGGCCGCCGCCATCGAGCAGCTGGAGACCTGGGCCAACCGCACCGGCGCCAGTATCGTTCGCCACCAACCCGACTCCGATCCCGCAGCGGTGGTGTTCGACGCCCTGCAGGCGTCCAAAGCTCGCGGGATCGACCTCATGATCGCGGACACCGCGGGCAGGCTTCACACCAAGGGCAACCTGATGGAGGAGCTGCGGAAGATCGGTCGCGTGGTTGAGCGAGAGATAGGCCGCCCGCCAGATGAAACGCTCCTCGTTCTTGATGCCACCACGGGCCAAAACGCGGTGAACCAGGCGCGAGAGTTCTCGCGCGCCGTGCCCGTTACCGGCGTGGTGCTAACCAAGATGGACGGCACCGCCAAGGGCGGCGTGCTGCTGACGGTTCGCGACGAGATCGGCTTGCCGGTGAAGCTGGTGGGTGTGGGCGAGAAGGCGACCGATTTGGAGGAGTTCGACGCCAGCGCCTTCGCCCGCGCAATGTTTGAATAGGGGGCGCACGCACCCGTACGCTCCATTCCCGTCTTCCTTATTCCTGTGCTTCCCGCCGCACATACCAGCCGGAGTTAGGCGGCCTCGTCTGCTGCCGCCAGCGCAAAGCGAGCCAGGGGAAAGCCACCTAACGGTTGGCGCCCCTGGCTCTCATGCGCTCTGCGTGCAACCCTAGGACCGGGTTTGCGGGGTTACCTGTCAACCGGATTTGGGCACCGTGTTGCCTGGCTTGGCATCGCCCTTGGCAAGCCCCAGCGCCCATCTTATGCCGCCCATCAGGTGGGCCTGGAAGATGGGGCTATCCCACATGTCTTTCCTGTGGCCCAGGGCGGTGTAGAACACGCGGCCCTTGCCGTACATGTGGCACCAGGAGATCGGGAACATCATGGGGGCCTTGGTCTGCGGGTGCTCGTTCAGCGCCAGGATCACGTGCTCCTTCTTCGGATCGAAGTTCTTGTGCTCGTAGATCTCCTCGGTGAAGGTCCACCCCTCGGGCACGGGCTTGCCAGCCGGATGCTTCGGATCGACAACGTGGATCTTCACCTGAACCTGCGGCCCGTGCGTTTGGAACTCCCCGCCGATCATATCGATGTACGGCTTCCAGTTGTGGTAGGTATCAGTGGCAGAGTGAACGCCTATGAACCCCTTACCGGACTTGATCCAGTCCAGCAAAGCGACGCGCGCAGGCTCCGGTATGGGCAGGTCGCCCGTCGTGTAGAAGTAGATGCCATCGAACTTCTTCAGGTTCTCAGGGGTGATGAAGCTGGGGTCCTCGGTGGCCGTCACCTCGATGTCTTTGGACTTGGCGGTCCAGGCCTTCAGGTAATCGGCCGAAGGGGTGGCGGTGTCGTGCTTGAAGCCTGCGGAGAGGGTGAAAGCCAGCAGCTTCTTCGGTGCTGCCTGGGCGTTCCCGGCCACCCAGGCCATGGCGGCGAAAAGGCCCACAGCAGCAATCAGGTGCTTGGATCTCATACGCGCTTCCCTTCCAGTTATTCAACGCATGGCTTGCGTTGGGGGCACCACCGCCTTCCAGCGGAGATGGCGCGGCGGCTGCCCGTCTGGTATCTCTTTCGGCCATTGGCGATGTGTCTCCTGCCGCGCATCTGAGAAGGACGGAGCGTATGGAAGCGGCGGGGAAGGCGGAAACAGAGGGAACGAACAGAACGCGTTTTCCTTGCTTTCTCCCTTCCGTGCATGGTCCAAAGAGGCGCGTGGCCACTTTGAGTGCGTCTTGCTCCCAGAGGAGTGCAGCGCCCGGGTTGTGGCCCAAAGCAACCGTGCCAAGGCCTAGAATGCTTCGCCTGCTTGACGCGGTTGCTCGCCCCGGGTATCATCGTTGCGTGGCTGCTGCCTCCACAGGCCACCTGCCGCGGCCGCGATTCCCCTCTGGAGCACGCTTTGGATACTATTGCAGTTCTGGACTTTGGCGGGCAGTACGCCCACCTCATCGCCAACCGGGTGCGCCGGCTTCGTGTGTACTCCGAGATCCTTTCGCCCGACCGCGACCCCGCCGAGCTCCCGGGCCTCAAGGGCATAATCCTCTCCGGTGGGCCCTCCTCCGTGTACGAACCGGGTGCGCCCACCATGAACCCGGCCGTCCTGCAGGCTGGAGTGCCCATCCTGGGCCTATGTTACGGCCACCAGCTTGTGGCCCAAATGCTTGGCGGCAAGGTGGAGCCCGGCCACGTGAGGGAGTACGGCGTGGCCACCCTCGAGATCCGCTCGCCTGAGGGCCCACTTGCCGACCTTGGCCCCACCGAGCAGGTGTGGATGAGCCATGGAGATGCGGTAGTCGCCCTGCCGCCGGGCTTCGAGGCCATCGCATGCACCTCTGACTGCGAGTACGCGGCCGTTCTCCACAGGGAGCGGCGCATATACGGCCTGCAGTTCCACCCAGAGGTAACCCATACCCCCAGCGGCATGCGGATGCTGGATAACTTCCTCACCCTGTGCGGCTGTAACCGCTCTTGGACGATGGCAAGCTACGTGGAGGAGACCTGCGCCCGGGTTCGCCGCGAGGTGGGAGACCGCAGCGTGTTCCTGCTGGTCTCCGGCGGCATCGATTCCATGGTGGCGTTCGTTCTGCTCAATCGCGCGCTGGGCGAGGAGCGCGTGCTTGGCCTCCACGTCGACAACGGGTTCATGCGCAAGGACGAAACCCGCACCGTGATGGAGTCGATCGCCCGAATGGGGCTCCACAACTGCAGGATGGTGGACGCATCGCGGCGCTTTCTGGACGCGGTGGCCGGCGTTACCGACCCCCAGCAGAAGCGCGCCATCATCGGCCGCGTCTTCATCGAGGTGCGCAACGACGAGCTGGAGCGCCTTGGGCTGGACCCAGATCGTTGGATGCTCGGCCAGGGCACACTGTACCCAGACATCATCGAGTCGGGAGGCACCCAGCACGCATCGGTCATCAAAACCCACCACAACCGGGTCGACCTGGTGACCGAGCTAATCGAGCGGGGAATGGTGGTTGAGCCGCTGTCTCAGCTTTACAAAGACGAGGTGCGCGAGGTTGCCAGCCAGCTTGGCCTTCCGCGCGAGATCGTGTGGCGGCACCCATTCCCGGGGCCGGGGCTCTCTGTTCGCTGCCTGTGCTCGGATGGCGCCCCACAACCGGTACCAGAAGGTGTTAGGCGGCGCGTGGCCGCCGTCGCCGCCCGTTTCGGCCTGGGCGCGGATCTGCTGCCGGTGCGCACCGTGGGCGTTCAGGGCGACGGGCGGACCTACGCCAACCCAGCCGTGCTCATTGGGCAAGCGGATTGGCCAACACTGGAGGACGCCTCCACCGCCCTCACGAATGAGGTCCGCGAGATCAACCGGGTGGTGTACCTCCTTCATCCCAACCGCCTTCCCAGGCTGTGCCCCAAGCCCGGCTACCTAACCAAGGAGCGGCTGGACCTATTGAGGGAGGCAGATGCGGTTGCAATGCAACAGCTGGAGGAGCATGGGCTGATGCAGGCCGTGTTCCAGATGCCTACCATCCTGTTGCCGCTAACCAGCGACGGGCTGAACGAGTGCGTTGCGCTGCGCCCATTGGACTCGAAAGATGTGATGACGGCTAGGTTCGCGCAGCTGCCGTGGGACGTGGTGCTGGAGATGACGCGCAAGATCGCCTCTGTCGGCCCCATCGCGGCGGTCTTCTACGACGTAACCCACAAGCCGCCCGCAACCATGGAGTGGGAGTAGGCGTTGTTTGTGAAGGAGCTAAGGCATGCCAAATGGAGATAGCGGTCCAACCGGGATCGAGTACATAATGAAGCTCTCGCGTGGGTTCTGGGAATCTGCGCTTGTTCTTTCTGCCAACGAGGTGGGCCTCTTCGAAGCGCTGGCGAACGGCCCTCGCACCGCCCAAGAGGTGGCCCATGCGCGCGGCACCGACCTAAGAGCTACCACGATGGTGCTGGACGCTTTGGTGGCGCTTAAGGTGCTCACGAAGGAGGACGGTCGCTACACCAACACGGAGGCGGCGCAGGCGGTGTTCGTGCCCGGTGGTGGCGCCTACATGGGCGATATGATGCGGCACAGCCTCAACATGTGGGACTCGTGGGGGAACCTGGCCAACGTGTTGCGCACCGGCAGCCCTGTTCCCCGCGAAGGGTCCGTGGCGCCGCTCTCGGATGAGCACAGGACGCGCAACTTCATCCGCGCCATGTACCAAGGCGGCGTGCACTCGGCGGAGATCCTGATGGATCGGTTGGACCTGAGCCGGGTTAGGCGCATGCTGGACGTGGGCGGCGGCCCCGGTCACTACTGCTTCGCGGCGGCGCGGCGCAACCCCAGCCTCCACGCCACCGTGTTTGACCTCCCGCGGACGCTGACCATCACTAGGGAGTACATCAAAGAACACGGGATGGAGGATCGCGTCGACACCGTGGCTGGCGACTTCAACAAGGACGAGCTGCCGCGGGGGTTCGATCTGGTGCTGATGTCTCAAGTGCTGCACAGCAACACGCGGAGCGAGTGCGCGGCCCTGGTTGCCAAGGGGTATGCATCGCTGAACCCGGGCGGGCACCTGGTTATCAACGAGTTCGCGCTGGATGAGGACCGGACGTCGCCCGTGTCGGCCGCGCTCTTCTCGGTGAACATGCTGGCGAACACGGCCGGTGGGTCTGCCTACACCCGCGCCGAGATAACGGAATGGATGGAGACGGCAGGGCTAGAAGAGATATCCACCATGGACCTGGGGGGCCGCTCGACGGTGTTCGTTGGGCTGAAGCCCGCGGCGTAAGCCACCGGCTTGGCGAGAAGGAGCCCCGGTGCACCCGATGGAGTGGTGCGCCGGGGCTCTTTGGTTTGCCAATCGCGATGCCTAGCTCTTGGGCTCGACGGCAAGCACACCGTTGGCTACGGCCACCAAAACGGCATCGCTATCCATGTCGGCGAAGCTAGGCGTGCTGATGGTGACGTTGTATCTGCTTCCGGCCGGCACGTTGTCGGGAAACGCCACCACGAAGTTGAACGCCACGCCGGTGCCGGTAAGCGCATCCGAGGGCGGCACGATGAAACCGGCCGTCACAGAATCCACGCCGCCCTGGGGGATTGGGTCGGGCGAGGTGAGGAACGTTGCAGTTTCGGGCAGCATCTCGCCAGCGGTCACGCGCACGATCTTGATGGGCGGGGCCGACGGGGTGGCTGCGGAGGGCGCGACGGTGACCTTTGCCCGGCCGACGGCGACGTTATGCACATCGGTAAGGCGGATGGGGATGGTGATCTCCTTGAGGCCGGCGCGGATAAGGTCCTGTGCCGCATCCTGGTCCACGGAGAGGCTCGGCTGGGTGGGGGCGGGGTCTTTGGGGGCGAACTGGTCGGCGCTGATGAGGCCGAGGGCGAACCCGATGATGCGGGTAGCGTCGGCGATGGTGATCTTGCCGTCGCCGATTTTGCGGCCATCCACGCCGGGGTAGGGCGCCACGTCGGCGGCAGCGGGGAACTGGGCCTCGTCGGCACTCAGGCCAAGCGCGAGCTTCACCGCGATGGTTGCGTCGGCCACGGTCACCTTTCCGTCGCCATCCACGTCGCCTGGGGTGGCCGCATGAACGCACTGGCCCCCTAGGGCGGCTACGCACAGAAGCAGCACGGGCACCAGACGGCGGGCTGTAGAAGCAAGCAATGGCAGCATAGAGCGGTACCTCCGAACGTTGGCGCGCCCCTCCAACTCGCGCCAGTAGCATGTTAGGCGCCGCCAGCTCCGACTCCTCCATCTAGCCCCTCCTTTCTTGTGGGAAGACCCCTCCCGCCAAAGCGGATGCCCCTTCGTGCGTGGTGGGTGCGCAGTTGATGTGCGGCTTCAGGGCGGCTGCCCTCACCCCTGTTGCAGCGATCATAGGGTGCAATCAGCGTCCGCGCGCCCGCACCTCGGGCCTCGCATCATGGCCTCACCGGCGCACGAGGTGCTGCCAGCGGCGCCACCTGAGGGAGGATAGTATGCATCGACAGGCAAGGCGCCGTGGCATTCGCCCCCTGCGTGAACCACCACCAAGTGGCGAAGGATTGGGGCTGAAGACGACGCTGCCCCACCCGCTCCCGGAGAGCTGGATAACTGGGAGCTATCCGCGGCCCGGGCGGCCGCAGTGGCCAGAGTACTGCACGCCCGCGGGCATATCGCCTCCCACTACCTTGGGGTGGCCGGACGCGCGGGAAGGAGCCCGGTGAACAGAGCCAACCGCGCTGACCCAGCCAACGAGCGAGTAGAGGTGGTAGTGGAGTACGCTCAGCGCGCTGCGCCTGCCATGTAGCTACCTTGCCACTACCGAATGCCCTTTGAGCGGAGGAGGTATAGGAAGAACGGGCCACCCAGGAGGGCGGTGAGCACACCAACGGGCAGTTCCGTGGCGCCGAGCATGGTGCGGGCGGCGGTATCGGCAAGGATCAGAAACGCGGCACCGCAGAGGGCCGCACACGGTATGAGCACGCGGTGGTCCGGTCCCAAAATCATCCTCACCATGTGTGGCACGATCAGCCCCACAAAGCCTATCACGCCAGACACCGCCACCGCCGACGCCGTGGCAAGCGAAGCGAGCAGCACCACGACGTTTTTGACGGTCTCCACCCGCACTCCAAGGTGATGGGCCGGCTCCTCCCCAACGGAGATCAGGTTCAGGTCACGGGAGAGGGTCCACAGCCCCAGCACGGCAAGCACCGCTGGCGGCGCCGACATCCACAGGCGCGCGGTGTCCGCGCCGGAGAGGCTTCCCAACAGCCAGAACATCACCTCCTGCATGCTGCGCCCGCTGACGGCCAGCAGAAGCGTCACAAGCGACCAGAAGAACGAGCCCACCACCACGCCAGCTAGCAGAAAGGTCCTGGCCGGAAGCCTGCCTCCGGTCCGCGAAATGGCCATCACCGTGGCCATGGCAACCACGGCCCCCACCAGCGCCGCCGCGGGCACCCCCAACCCGCCCAGCGCCGACTGCAGCCCAGCCATTATGGCAAGCGCAGCGCCCACAGCCGCGCCAGCAGAAACGCCCACCACGTACGGGTCCGCCAGTGGGTTTCCAAGCAGCCCCTGGAGAGCCGCTCCAGACACGGACAGCGACAACCCAACCACGCCGGCAAGGGCGACCCGCGGCAGCCTGTACTCCAGCAGAATGGCCCTCACCTCTGGCGGAACCGGCCCGAGCGATGCGCGCACGCCCGGCACCCAGCCGAGCATCACACTGGCCACCTGGCGCAGGCTCACCCCTGAGGAGCCAACCGCCACGGATACGCACGCCGCCAGCCCCATCGCTGCACCGAACGCGGCGCAGCCAACCAACAGCCGGCGCAACACCCCGGGCCTGGCTGGCTGTCTGGCGGCGGAAAATGGGCGGTGTGAGGTGGCACTTGTGCTCACGCTGGTTTTCTCGGTGCGAGCAACGCACCGCGCGCGCCAGCAACGTGGGCCTTGGGCGCCGCCGCGGCCCGCCGAAGAATGCCAGCCAGCAGTGCTACTCCGTCCACCACACGGGGTCCCGGGCGCTCCAAGAGATCTGGGTCCGGGCTGTATATATGGCCGTTCGCGACGGCGGGAACGGTGCGCCACACGGGGCTAGACCGCAGTGCGGCTAAGTTGCGCTTTGCGGTGAGGATCACCTGGGGCTTGCGCAGGACGGCCTCCTCCACGCTGAAGGTTGGATACGGCGCCTTCGCATCGGCGGCCACGTTCACGCCCCCCGCCAGGCGGATGCAGTCATCCATGAAAGTACCGGGCCCGGCCACGATCAGCGGCTGCAGCTGTATGATGTTGAGCACACGAAGCCGCTTGCCGGGTGGCGGGCGCCGTATGCCAGCCAACGTGGCGCGCATACGCCGAGCCACCGCATGGGCGGCCTGCTCCGTGCCCGTGGCCCTGCCCACAAGCTGGATCGCCCCGATGGTCTCCGCCACCGTGTGCGGATCGATGGCGAACACCGGCAGGTGGAGGGCATCCATTCGCGCAATGGCGCCGGCCTGCAGGTTCACGGTTGCCAGGATCATGTCCGGCCTGAGGCTGAGTATCCTCTCGTAGTTGAGCTGAACGCCCCCAACCTTCGGCAGCTTGCGCGCCTGAGGGGGATAGTCGCAGTAATCCGTTACCCCAACCACCCGCGGCCCCAGCCCAAGCGCGAAGAGGATCTCCGTGTTGGCGGGTGCCACGGACACGATTCGCTTTGGGGGCGCCGAGGCCACAAACAGCTTGCCTCTGGCGTCTCTCACCCGTATGGGTGCGGAACGCGCGGGCGAGGCCATGGTCAGCGGAAACGCGACAACCGCGGCCAGCGCCATCACGCGCGTCCATATGGCAAGCGCCCTACTCCTATGCCAATCCATTGCGAGCTGCATTTGGTGGCCGCTACACTTCCTTCACCTTGAGCTTAGACACATCGATCTGGCCCAGCCCCATCTCGGCGCCCTTCACGATGTAGGGCACATCCGTGGGCTTGATTCCCTTTACGGTGAGGTACTTACACGAGTAGGCATCCACCGAGGCCGGCTCGACGCCCACAACCACCTGGTGGGGCTGGGTAACCTCGCCGGGGCCTTTGGGGCCGCGGGTTTGGAGGCACCGGGTGGCGTCCATCACGATGAGAGTGGGCTTCAGTGTGGCGTTCAGCTCCGCGATGCACGTGTGCAGGTCCGACCGGTGGTAGCTCTTGCGGTCCCATATCACGCCCATCAGCTTCTTCATGGAGAGGGAGCACTTCGCCGCCTCGTGGTCCTTGGCCACCGGCATGGGGATGAAGACGTCTGCCCGCATGACGTCGCGCGCCACCTTTTGGGCTATGTTATCGGCCCTGTGCTTGGGACACTTGGAGAGGTCCATCGGGACGTAGAGCGACTCATCGGCTGGTGAGACGAGGGTTGCGCCGGTTCCCTTCAGCACGTCCTGGGTGCCGTTGGCGGCGAACGAGAGCTGGGGGTCGTCCAGCGTGTAGTCCAGCACCGTTATGCGCGTGGCGCCGGCCTGTTTGCACAGGTCCACCACCGCCCTCAGGACCTGCGGGTTGGTGGTGGCGCCCACGTCTGGGGCGCGCTGGAAGCCGATGTTGGGGGAGAGGACCACGAAATCCCCCTTGTGGACGTACCTGGCGATGCCGCCGTACGCGCCAATCGCAGCGCGGACTGCCTGAGCCGCGTCGGCGTTCTCGGCCACCGCCAGGTCCAGGCCATCCGGCTTGCCGACGAGGCGAGGGCCGGCGGTGCCGCTTGCGGTAGTCGGTTTGCCGCCGGTAGTGGAAGAGCACCCACCGAGGCCAATCTGAGCCCCGGCAGCTACCGCAGCGGCCCCTCCCAGCGCGGCAAGGAGCCGTCGGCGGCCTATCCTGCTATGCATCGGTATGCCTCCCTTATCAACACTTGCGTGGGCGAATGTCGCCCGGCCTGTCATCGTTGCGGCGTGCGTGCTGCCCGTGTGGATCCGCCGCAGTCCCGAGCGACGATCATACGCGCTAAGATGAGCCGAGCGTACCGTCTGCGGTTCCCCTCACCCCGGCTCCGCCCCACCCTCTCCCACCGCGGCAGAAGGGGCTCTCGGCGGCACAACGCTGGCCGCAGGAGGGCGCGACGGTGTGCCCCCCATGTCGCCAAGCGTGCGCGGCGCCAGAGGATGCAGCGCGGCGAGGGCAAACACCTAGCAACTGGTTGCTAACCACATCTCGGCGCGCATGAGCGCGGCCGTGAGACCTCTGGCGCACCCCGCGCCTGAACGGAACGGTGCAGAGCGAGGCTTGCCTAATGGGTGTTGGACCAGGGTATCGGTTCCACTGAGGGAGACACGCCTCCTGCACGAAGCTGCTGCTCAGGGCATACGTACAGCTCCGGGCTCTCCCTGGCGAAGCCTAAGTCACGGAAGTCGGCAAAGCGACATCCAAGGGGGCAGGAAAACGCGCACCCGGCCCTCGCCTGGCTTCCGCCCTTCTCGGCTTGGTTGTGCATGCCGTTCCGGCTAGAGAAGCGGGTGAATGCAGCCCAGCGCGCCCGCCAAACGAAAGACGCCGGCAGGGGCTGCATCGGCACCTGCCGGCGCATGGGAACCAGGTGGAGGTTGTGAAGGGGTGCCTTAGCCGGAGGGCGTGGGCACCAGTATTGCTGGCGTGTCCACGTACTCGTGGAACCGGGCTACCTTGCCGCCGCGCAGCGTGAAGACCATTGCCCACTCCGAGTAGCAACGCTCACCGGTCTCCTCCACGCGGAAGCTGTAGCGGCCCAACGCGACGACTCTGTCGCCCTGCGTCACGTACTCCTGCGGCTGGAACTCGTCGAACTCCAGCTTGTTGAGCACACCCTCGAAGAAGCGCGCAACGCCGTCACGGCCATAGAAGCGATTGGGCCCAAGAGCCGCCTCAGGAGGGCCGGGGCTCACCCACTCCACGTCGTCGGTCACCATGCCGAGGATGGCGACGATATCCCGCCTCTGAAAGGCAGCGTAGGCGTCTTTCACCACCTGTGTGATATCTGTTTGGGCCAACAGGCCGCTCATTTTGCGTCCCCCTGTCGGCGCGGCAACTGGCGTCAGCAATGCGATGCGCGCGGTAGGCTCCGTTTGCATCGCGGACCCAAGCTCCGCGCCCGGCAGCTAATGTACCCCACACGGCCGACTGCCAAACGCAGGCGCGGTGTTGGCTACTGTGCCGCTTGCCACCATCGGTCGCTAGCAGCCGTCTAAGGAGATAACAAGCGCCCATCCCGAAACGGGGGACCGCGTTCGTGAGGAGGGAAGCAATGGGAAAGCTAGCCGCTGTTGTAGTGGCTTTGGTCGTCGTCGCATGGGCGGGGTACGCGCTGCTGCCCCAGCCAGCAACTGGGCAAGCCGGTCCGCCGCGCGGGCCCGCCCCCATCATGGCCCTGCTCGACGCCAACGGAGACGGCGAGCTGTCCGCCAGCGAGATCGACAACGCACCAAAGGCGATTCGGCAGTTGGACAGAGACGGAGACGGAGTGATATCGCGGGCGGAGATGCCCGGCGGCCAGGGCGGCTTTGGCCCGCGCGCCTTCCGGGGGATGCGACCGGGACCGGCCGCCATGTCGTCGCCACCGCCCATCCCGAGAGGCGACGCTGAGAAGCGCATCTTCGACGCAATGGAGAGCCTGGCCGGCGGCCGAGGCATGCAGAACGTGCCGATGGAGGACGGGCGGTTCCTCAGGCTGCTGACGGAAAGCATGGGCGCACGCCACGTGGTTGAGATCGGAACGTCTAACGGCTACAGCGGGCTCTGGCTCTCGCTTGGGCTGAGGGGCACCGGCGGTAAGCTCACTACGTTCGAGATCGACCCGGAGCGCGTGAAGCTCGCGCGGCAGAACTTCCAGAAGGCGGGGGTGGACAAGAGCGTCACCATCGTGCAGGGCGACGCCCACCAGGAGGTCAGCAAGGTCAAGGAGCCGATCGACCTCCTCTTCATCGACGCCGACAAGGAGGGATACGCGGATTACCTAAAGAAGCTTCTGCCGCAGGTACGGCCTGGCGGGCTCATTCTGGCCCACAACCTGAACATGCTGGGCCCCGACTACATACAACCGGTTACCACCAGCGCGGATCTGGAAACGCTCTACATCGGCGACTTTGGCGTGACGCTGAAGAAGCGCTAGCCCGAACTACGCCCGCTGCCGGCATTGCTGGCGGCGGGCTTCCGCCTGTCTGCGCGTTGCCCAAGGAGGTGCGTATGCAGACCGGTACTGGCGGTGCCCCTCGCAGGGAGCTGACGCTTCTGGATTCCACGTGCCTGATTGTGGGCATAATCCTGGGCGTCGGCATATTCCAGATGGCACCGGACGTGGCGCGCGGCGTCTCCTCCCGGTGGTGGCTGCTGGCGCTCTGGGCCGCCGGCGGGCTTCTGTCGCTGTTTGGGGCGCTGGGGTATGCCGAACTGGCCACGGCGTACCCCGTGGAGGGCGGCGATTACGTCTACCTCAGCCGCGCGTACGGCAGGTGGGCGGGGTTTCTGTTCGGGTGGGTTCAGCTCGCCATCGTCAGGCCAGGGGACATCGCCGTGATGGCGTTCGCGTTCGCCAGATACGCGCTATCCATCCACAACCCGTGGGGCGAGCGAGGCGGGGCGACGGTTGAATCGCTCTACGCCATCGCCGCCACGGTGGTGTTCACGGCAATCAACGTGGCAGGCGTGAGGCAGGGCAAGTGGGCGCAGAATCTGCTCACCGCAGCCAAGACCGCCGGCCTGGTCGCGGTTGTTGGTGTGGCCCTCGTTGCGCCACACCGCAGCCATCCCCTCGCGCCGTTCGAGCCAATCCCGTTGGGCTTGGCCACCATCTTCGTTCTGTTCACGTTTGGTGGCTGGAACGAGATGGCGTACGTGGCCGCGGAGGTGAGGAACCCCAAGCGGAACATCGTGCGTGCTCTGGTGCTGGGCACCATTGCCGTAACCGCCCTGTACGTGGCAACCAACGCCGCCTTCCTGCACACGCTGGGGCATCAAGGTCTAGCGACGTCCAAGACCGCCGCGGTAGATGCCGTTGCCACTGCGTTCCCGCACATCGGCCAGCGGGTCATTGCAGTCCTCATCTGCCTATCCGCGCTGGGAGCAGTAAACGGCCTGATCTTCACCGGCGCCCGCATCTCGTACGCAGTTGGGAAGGACCACCGTGCGTTCGCGGCGCTCGGCAGGTGGCACCAGCGCACCGGCACCCCAGCACGTGCCCTTCTGCTTCAGGGAGCCATCGCCGTTGCGCTCATCGCCGCCTTGGGCACCTACGCCAACACCATCCTGTACACCGCAGCGGCCGTCTACGCGTTTCAGCTGGCCACCAGCCTCGCGGTTTTCGTGCTGCGCATCAAGGAGCCGCACACGCCACGCCCGTATAGGGCCACCGGCTATCCAGTAACCACCATCGTGTTCTGCGCCGCCTGCGCATGCCTTATTCGCAGCGCGGTGACGTACCGACCTTGGATTGCAGCAATATCAGGGGCGGTGCTGCTGCTTGGCCTTCCCATCTACTGGATCAGCTCTCGCGCGGGGGAATCCGCACCAAAAGGATAGCCACGTCGTCGCGTAGAGCCGGGTAGGCAAACCTCGCAACGGCCCGGTATATGGCGGACACGGCCTCTTGGGCGGGCTTGCCGTGCTGCTGCTTCAGGAGCTCGGCCACGCCCTCCAAGCCGAGCATGGTGTTTCCGGCGCGCGCCTCGGTGATGCCGTCTGTGTAGGTGAGCAGAGTTCCCCCCGGCGACAATTGCATCTCCCACTGCCTGTACTCAACCTCCGGAAACGCGCCCAGCACGGGATCGGTTGGCTCCAACACCTGCACTTGGCCGTCCGGATCCAGGTACAGCGGCAGCTCGTGGCCTGCGTTGCCGTAGGTGAGGATGCCGGTGCTAACGTCGATGACGCCGTAGAACAGGGTGATGAAGTCGCTTTCGCCGGTGAGGGTGCACAGCACTTCGTTTGCCCTGGCAAGGACCACGGACGGATCCGCGTGCTCGGCTGCGTAACCGCGCATCAGATACTTGGCGGTGGCGGTCTCCACGGCGGCATCGAGCCCCTTGCCGGCCACGTCGGCCATGGTAATGCCGTATCTGCCGTCGGGCAGCGGGAACAGGTCGAAGAGATCGCCGCCAACCCGGGCCTCCTCTGAGATGGGCTGGTACAGGCTGGCCACCTCGAGGCCACCCGCGTTGGTGCCAACACGTGGCACAAACGCCTTGGTGAGGCCCTGGGCCACGCGCCGCTCCCGGTTGTATGCGGCTTGGAGGTCAAGCTGAATCCGCTTCAGCTCGGAGACGTCTTGCAGCACAAGCACCGCGCCCACCACGTTGTGAGAGGCGTCCAGGATGGGCGCGGCACTCACCAGGCACGGGAACGGACTGCGTCCGCGCGGAACGACCAGCATCTCCTCCCTGGTTACGCGCTGCCCCTCCATGGCGCGGCCAAGCGGTGCCTGACCGGGTATGAGGGGATCGCCCGATGCGCGCCTTAAGTGCAGCAGCTCCGGCCAGCCGTTCAGCTCACCTCCCTCAAGAGATGGGTTGCCCAGCATCCTGCGGAACGCCTCGTTAGCCATTCGAATGCGGCCCGTGGGCGCATCAACCACCAGAATGCCGATGGGCGCCGCGTTGAAGACCGCGTGCAGCTGTTGCTGCGCATCATCCGCCGCCCCTGCCGCGGTGTCGACGCCAGCCAGATGCCACTGGAGGTTCGCTGCGTCCACCGCCGACCGCACGGCCGCGAGCAGCGACGTTTGGTTGGGCGGCGCAGGGATATAAGCCGCGGCGCCCATGCGCAGAACCGCGTTCTCGATGTCGGTGTTCGGTTCCGCAACAACCACGCAGCGCACCAGTGGATGATGGAGCCGGACCTTGGCAAGCAGCCCAACGCCGTCCGCGCCGGGCAATGGAAGGCAGAGCACCGCGGCATGTGGGCGCCACCGGGCGATGGCGTTAAGGGCCTCTTCCTCAGATTCGGCGCTCACCGCAACGTAGCCGGCTCGCCGCAGGATGTCGCGCAGGGCGGCGCGAGACCCGCGCTCAGCGTGGGCCACAACAACCGTGCCGGGATGCTCATCCATGGCCATGTCTATGCGCGAAACGAAGCCGGTGGAGGGTGAGCTGCACCTGCGAAACTGAGCGACCAATCGAGAGCACGCCTCCATAGATAGGCTACCAACACAGCGCGCTCCTGTCTGTTTGGATGGCAGCATGACAGGGTATCTAATACCGGCACAATGATCTCCGACACGAACCCACCTGCTATGATAACGCAAGAGCTAGGGCGCATTACACTGCCCAGCTGCGCCTGTGGTGCTCCCCGGCTACGTGAGGCGCTGGCCAGCGCGGTTGCGCCTCTGAATCTAGACCCTAGGACCGCAGGCGACATAAGCTTGGCACTGGGAGAGGCGTTCGCCAACGCCGTTGAGCACGGCGCTGGAGGAGCGATAGCCATTGCCATGTGCCTGGAGGATGGGCAGCTGGTGCTCCACTTGCAATATCATGGAGAGCCGTTCGCTGCGGAGCAGGTGACCGCGCCCGACGTGCACTTGCTGAACGACGGAGGCTTGGGCCGCTACATAATGCAGCAGCTGATGGACGAGGTGGAGTATCAGTTTCGAGACGGCAAGACCCACGTGCACATGACGAAGCTGCTGAGGCAGGCGCATTCCACAAGGCTCACGCCCGTTTCCCAGGCTCCGTCTCAAGGCCGTACTTGGCGGAAAACTCGTCTAGCGGCAGGTCCAGATCCATCCGCACCTGCTCTTCAACCCGGCTGAACGTCTCCCTCCGGTCGCACAGTGAGGAGATCCGCTCCTCGCCGGACCGGCAGGCGTGCACCATCACCATCCGGTTGCGGGTCTTGTCCCTCAGAACTATCATGCAATGGCACGTGCCGAAGCTGCTGCTGGTATCGATCGATTCCACGTCCCACTGGTCCCGCGCACGAACCAACTTTTCGGTCAACGTCGGCTCCTGTGTCCGGTGCGCTCAATTGGTGCCGTCCCTCGGGTGACTTACGCCACCGCACTGCCTTCGCACTTGACAACCTGAAGTGTAGCAGCGAGCAGACTCGCCCGTCAAGTGAACGGCCCAACGGTGACAGCTCACAGGTGAGGGCAGTACGCTCGCCAATGGCGCTGTTCCGCTGCGATCCATAGCCAACCCTCACACGTTAGGATAAGCGAAGCGCGCTCTTTGTGCTTCCTCTCACCCCGGCTTCGCCACCCTTGTATGATGCTAGAGGCGGTTAGGGCAGGCGGTTGCCCTCACCCCAGCTCCCTTGCATGATCGAAGAGGTCGTTAGGCAAGCCTTGTTGTTCCCCTCACCCCGGCTCCGCCACCCCTCTCCCACTTGCGGGGAGAGGGGAGCTGGGAGGAGCCTGTGAGGTGCGGCTGCATCGTGTAAGCCCATGAGGCGCGGGGGCTCCCCCTCTCCCCAAGCTTCACGCCGTGGGAGAGGGGGCTGGGGGGTGAGGGGAAGCAAGAGGAGCGGTTGCCTTGATGCTCTCGTCTCCAACTGACGGGCAGGGAGTTGCCCTCACCCCTACCCCTTGTACGCCGGCCGATACAGGCAGAGCTCGCCGAATCGTCGGCAGGCGCCGGTTACCCATGCCCGGCAGCACTACCAAGCGATCGCACGCACTCGTTGCCTTGACGGCGACTCCCCCGGGGTGTATAATCCTTGTAACATCCGGTCACAAGAAAAGGGACCCTGAAGTTTCGCCAACTTCGATATAAGCGCCCTTTTTCCTGACCCAAAGGGACGCCCTCTGTGGCTCTCGCACCCCCTACCGGAGCGGCGCCGCCGAGACCAGCGTTGCCCTGCACACACGCACGGAGGGGAGGGATAACAATGGCGCAGGTTCAGGTGAAGCAGAACGAATCCATCGATAGCGCGCTCAAGCGCTTCAAGAAGCAGCTCCAGGAGGCGGGCATCCTGAAAGAGGCCCGCGAGCACGAGCACTACGAGAAGCCGAGCGACAAGCGCCGTCGGGCCGAGGCCGCTCGCCGGCGAAAGATGATGAAGAACCAATCGAGTGGCTAAGCGCCTCTGCTCGTGGCGGCCTAGTGAGAGCCACTGATGAAGCTGTCTTCCCTGGCCACAGCCAGGCGCAATCTGTTCGTCTACTCAGGCGACGTCAAGCGTCTTCTCCTGGGAGCAGGATCGGTGATCTTCATCACCATCCTGCTCTCCACCAACCTCGTCCCCGATAGAGTGAACCTCCACGTTGGCGAGGTGGCCCCCGAGGAGGTTCGAGCGCCCCGCACCGCGGAGTACGAGAACCGCGCAGAGACCGAGCGCCTCAGGCTCAGGGCCATGCAGCTCGTCAACCCCCGCTACTACCGCGTTGAGTTCGCCTCCCAAGACGCACTCAAGACGGTGGACGAGGTGTTCGAGCACGTGCTCTCCGCCCAGGTTGAGGGCCGCTCCGTCGAGCACCAGGCCGACGTCATACGCCAGTCTTGCGGCGTCTCCCTCTCGCCCGAGGCGGTGAAAGCCCTCGTCCACGCCCCGATCGAGACCATTAACGACCTGCGCGCCAAGCTCCATCAGGTGGTGGGGCGCGCCATGGACCGCGAGGTGCATAACCGCCCGGACGACCTCCCGGCCCTGCGCACCCAGGTGGTGGAGGATGTCGCCAAGCTCAACGTACCCAAGCAGTACCTCCCTGCGCTTGCCCAGATCGCCAAGGCATCCGTACGCTACAACCGCCTCTACGACGCCGACAGCACGGAGCGCGCCCGCCGCGACGAGGCGCTCAAGGTTGCCCCCGTGTCATGGACGGTGATGAAGGGCGAGGTTATCATCCGCAAAGGCGAGGTCGTTACCCGCCAGCACATTGATAAGCTCACCGCCCTTGGCCTGATGCACCCCGAAATGGACTTCAGCCGGGTGGCCTTCGTGGCGGTGCTGGTGATCGTCCTCATCCAACTAGTGGCCCTCTACGTCGCCCGATACCACCCACCCATATACTCAGACATCAAGCGCATGGGCCTGCTGGCGCTTATCGTGGTTACCTGCGTGGTGGGCATGAAGGTGGGCCAAAGCGCCCTCGACCTAAAGGCCAGCGGGGTGTTGGCCGGCTACCTGGGCATGCTCTGGGTGAGCACCGCCGCCATGCTCATCGCCGTGTTGGTGCACCCAAACGTTGCTTGCTTGGTTGCTGCCGTGTTGGCCGCCGGCATTGGCGCCAGCATGGACATGGAGCTGCAGTACGTTACGGCGGCGGTGCTTAGCGGCGTGGTGGGCGTTTACGCCGTGGCCCGCATTGTGGACCGCGGATCGCTGGTCCGCTTGGCCCTAGCCATGGCAGGCACCAACACGGGTCTGCTGTGGGTGCTAAGCGGCGTCGCCGGTCAAGGCTGGCAGGTCGAAACCGCCCCCGCAGCGGCCTGGGGCTTCGGTTCAGGGATTGGAGCCGCACTTCTGTTCTGGCTTGGCGTTGCCGTGCTTGAGCGGCCGTTTGGGATCATAACGCACGTTGGTCTGCTTGAGCTATCCGATCCAAACCGTCCCATACTGAGGCGGCTCTTGATGGAGGCCCCAGGCACCTATCACCACAGCATGGTGGTGGGCAACCTTGCAGAGCGCGCCGCCGAGTCGATCGGTGCCGACTCCATGCTGGTTCGGGCACAGGCGTACTACCACGACATCGGCAAGATGCGCCGGCCCCAGTTCTTCATCGAGAACCAGCGCGTGGAGAACGTGCACGATAGGCTGAGCCCCAGCCTCAGCATGCTGGTGGTGGCCGCCCACGTCCGCGAGGGGGTGGAGATAGCGCTGGAGCATCGCCTGCCGCCCAGGATTGTGGACGGCATAAGAGAGCACCACGGCACAAGCCTGGTTAGCTTCTTCTACCACCAGGCCTGCGCGGAGCAAGAGCCGTCATCCGTGTTGGAGCAGCATTTCCGCTACGATGGGCCCAAGCCGCGTAGCAAAGAGACCGCTGTGCTGATGCTCGCCGACTCGGTTGAGGCGGCATCTAGGTCGCTTGTGAAGCCCACCCCCAGCAAGATCGAGGGCATGGTGTACCGCATCATCCAGGCGCGGCTGCAGGATGGCCAGCTGGACGAGAGCGACCTCACATTCAGGGATATAGAAAAGATCGCCAGTTCCTTCACGCGAACACTGTGCGGAATGCTCCACGCCCGGGTTGAATACCCAGACGTGGTCGCCGTGCAGTCCAAGAAGGCTTTGTTGAATGTCGCTAACGATCTCAGGCCCTGCCCACCCGAAGGTGAACCGAAGGCGGCTTCGGGCCCTGACGAAGAGGCTGTTGCAATCTGAAGGCAAAAGCCCCGCTGCGGAGGTAAGCCTGCTGCTGTGCAACGACAGCCTCATACGGGAGCTGAACGGCAGGTATAGAGGCATCGACAGCGCAACGGATGTGCTATCATTCCCGCAGGATGCCCCCCGCCTGCTGGGCGATGTTGTGATCTCCGTTGAGACCGCAGAGCGCCAGGCGTCCGAGTACGGGGTGACGGTGCAGGAAGAGGTGGAGCGCCTGCTGGCCCACGGCGTGCTTCATCTACTCGGGTACGACCACGAATCGGAGACGGAGGCCGAGGTTATGCAGGCCAAAGAGGAGGCTCTGTTTGCCGCGGAGCAAGGCCATGAAGCCCAAGCGCTCCATCGATAGCTTCAGGTACGCCACGGACGGCATCGTGCACGCGGTCCGCACCCAGAAGCATTTGCGCTTCCACCTAGCCGTGGTGGTTGCCGTTCTGCTCTTGGCCCACCTGTGCAGGGTTGGGCGGCTTGAACTCATCGCCCTTCTGTTTGCCATATCGCTGGTGCTGGTAAGCGAGCTGATGAACACGGCGTTGGAGGCCGCGGTTGACCTCCACACCGAGTCGTACCACCCGCTTGCCAAGTACGCCAAGGACATAGCCGCCGGCGCCGTGCTCGTAACGTCCCTCAACGCGGTGGCCGTTGGGCTGCTGGTGTTCCTTCGGGCAGACAGGCTTGGCGATCTGCTGAGGGGACGGATCTACACCACAACTCCGCCAGACGCACTGGTGTTGGCCATCACCACCGTGGTGCTGATGGGCATCCTCATCCTCGTGTGGAAGGTAATGGGCGAGCGCGGCTCTCTGTTCCATGGCGGAGCTGTTAGTGGGCACGCGGCGATAGGGACCTTCCTAGCCACATCTGTCTTCTTCCTCAGCAAGGGCGATATCCTCGTGGGTGCTATGGCGTTTGTGCTTGCTTTCCTTGTGGGCCAGAGCCGCGTTGAGGGCAAAATACATTCGGTGCGTGAAGTGGTGGCAGGCGGCCTGCTGGGCCTGGTTGTTACCCTGGCCATGTTCCGCGTGCTTCCAGACATGCTCATCAAGCTGGTGCATTAGAGCGCCAGCGTGCAGCCCACCGCACCGATTGGGGGAAAGACTCCTTGACAGCTGGTGAAGACCCAGGCGACCTAGCTTTAGCTATAGGCGCCATACTCCTCAAAGGCTTCTTGGAAGCTGCCGAGACGTCACTCGTTTCTGCGCGACGTCCTCGCCTCTCTCAGCTCCAAGAGGAGGGCAACAAACGAGCGGCCAGGGCGCTCCGCCTTCTGGATGACCCCGGTAGGTTCACCACGTCGATCGACCGAACCGGTGAGGCGGCCGGAATCGTGGGTGGCGTGGCGGCCTGGAGCTTGTTCAGGTCGTTGCTTGGCACGGTGATGCCCAGTGGCTACGCAGGCGCGCTCGGCGTGGGGTGCTTCATACTCCTGTTTTTCCTACTGGGCAACATGGTCCCCAAATCCTTGGCGGCCACCAACCCTGAGTGGCTGGCGATGGCCTCCGCCGCGTGGGTTGACAGACTAGCCTACGTGGTCTATCCCGTGGTTCGCTCGTTCGGGGCGCTGGCCAAGCGGGTTGGCAAGGCAGCCGGCCGCGGTGACGCCGTCCCTCCCCCCTACGTAACCGAAGAGGAGATCAAGATCTTTGCGGAGCAGGGCGTGGAGGCCGGTGAGCTGGAAGAACAGGAGAAGGAGATGATCCACTCCATCTTCGAGTTCACCGATACCGTGGTGCGAGAGGTTATGGTGCCCCGCATCGACATCGTGGCGGTGGACGTAGAGGCCAGCCTAGACGAGGTTCTGCAGGCAATACTCACCGGTGGCCACTCCCGCATACCCGTGTATGAGGGCTCCATAGACAACATCATCGGCATATTGCACGCGCGCGACGTCCTCGCTGCGGCGTGCTCCGAAACGCGCGAGGAGCTCAACCTGGGCGAGCTTCGGGAAGCCGGCAAGCTGCGACCGCCCTACCTCATCCCCGAGAACAAGCGGGTATCCGAGCTGCTGCGCGAGTTCAGGCAGCGGAAGACGCCAATCGCCATCGTGGTGGACGAGTACGGCGGCACGGCCGGCCTTGTTACCATAGAGGACCTCCTCGAGGAGATCGTTGGCGAGATCATGGACGAGTGGGACGTTGAGGAGCAGATGGTGCAGCCTCTGCCAGACGGCGCGTTCCTCTTCGATGCTAGGGCTCCCATTGAGGATGTGAACGAGGCTCTCGGCACTGCCCTCCCCCACGATGAGTTCGAAACCTTGGGAGGCTTCGTGTTCGGCCTGTTCGGCAGGCTGCCCGCGGAGGGTGAATCGATAACCTACCAGGGCTTGCAGCTGACGGTTGCGAAGGCGGACCGGCACCGCATAACGCAGATACGTGTGGTGAAGACGGAGCCGCCCGCCCCGAGCGCACCCGAGCCGGCCACTCGCGCGCCGGAAGAGGCTACCCAAGGCCGATAACGCAGCCTCACTCCGCCTCGGGGTAGGAGCCCAGCACGCGGACAAAGAGCGCCTTCTGCTGCAGCTGCGCCACGGCGTCTGCCAGCGGCCGGTCCGTGATGTACCCCTGGACGTCCACGTAAAACAGGTACTCCCAAGGCGTCTTCTTGGTGGGGCGAGACTGGATCATCGTCATGTTGATGCCGCGCTCGTTGAAGACGGCAAGGGCGCTGTACAACGCTCCGGTTCGGTGTGGCAGGGCCACCAGCAGCGACGTTTTGTCTTTGCCCGTGCGATCGGGGTCGTTGAAGCCCACTACTAGGAATCGGGTTCTGTTGCGCGGGTTGTCCTCAATGCGCTCGTAGAGGATCGGGAGGTCGTATGCCACAGCGGCGGCTTTGCCGGCAACCGCGGCGCCCTCTGGGTCCTCTGCGCAGGCCACGGCGGCACGAGATGTGGTTGCCACCTCGATCATCTCGGCGTGCGCCATGTTGTCCAGAAGCCAGCGGCGACACTGCGCGTATGGCTGAGGGGACACGTACACGCGCTTCACATCCTCCTTCCTCGCGCAGCGAGAGAGAAGGTGGTGAGAGATGGCCAGGTACACCTCGCCGCAGATGCGCACGTCGCTCTCCGAAAACAGGTCCAGGGTATACGGGATGACCCCCTCCGTGGAGTTCTCGGCGGGGACGACGCCATAGTCTGCCAGGCCCTTCTCAACCGCGTCGAATACATCCGCAATCGAGTCCACAGGAACGGCCTCAACGCTGGCGCCGAACCTCTCGAGGACGGCGCAGTGGCTGTGGCTGGCTGGTGGGCCCCAGTAGGCAACCTTGGTGGGCTCCTCCAGGTCGCGGCACGCCGACATGATCTCGCGAAAGATCGCCTGGATGTGGCGAGCCTGCAGCGGGCCCTGGTTTGCGGCGTTAAGGCTATCCAGCACGCGAGCTTCCCGGGCCGGGGCGAAAGATGGCAGCTCAAAGTCGTCTTTCAGCTGGCCTATCTCCCGAGCTAGTTTGGCTCTGCGGTTCAGGAGCTCCAAAATCTGCTTGTCTGTGGCGTCTATGGCCTTACGTAGCTCGTCGAGGGACACTACCTACACCTCTTGCCAAGTGCTACATCCAGATTCGCGCTACCCACAGCGGTCACCTTCGCCACGGGCCGCTGTAGAAGGATTCCCCCTCGCCGCACTCACCTCGGCACAGTCCCCCACCCCGCCAGCCCATCCTTTGAGCAAAGGCCACAATCGCCAGCGCTTCACCCCAATGTGTAAGAGGAATGGGGCTCTGGGCCCTTATCGTTCCTTTTGAGCGCGAGGAGAGCCTGAGCGGCGGCTTCGCCGATTCACGGGAGCCGTGGATGGCAGAAGGCCGACGCGCCTCGTGGTGTGGAAGCGCGTCGGCCGCATGCAGTCCCGATCTCGCGGAGGCGAGGCGGCTATGGCCTCACCACCACCGTCCTGTCCAGCGTGCTCTCGTCCGGCAGGCGCGAGAAGACGCGCATCACAACCGCCTTGCCGCCCGCAGCCCTTACCGCCGAGCGGTAGTCGGAGAGCGAGCTGATGACTTGGCCGTTCACCTTGGTGATTATGTCTCCCCGCTGAAGCCCGGCGTCGTCCGCCCGGCTGCCGGGCATCACCATCGTAACCACCACGCCCTGGCTTGGTGCGCCCGCCTGCTGCCTATCGGCGTCGGTCATGGACCGGGCAGTTATGCCAAGCGCATCTGGGCGGCTCATGGCCTGAGGCGAAACGCCCTCGTTGGGCGCACCCTCGTTGTCCTGGCCGCGCAGCATGTTCTGGAGGGCGCTCTCGGACGGGCGCTTCTCAGTGACCACCGTCACCGTCATATGGCGCTTGTTGCGAACAATGCCAACCTCCACACTTCTACCCGGAGGTGTGGACGTGACGGCGTCCTCTAGCTCGCTGAAGTTGTGGATCGGCTTGCCGTCCCAGGAAACGATCACATCCTCCGCCTTGATGCCAGCTTTGGCGGCCGGACCGTCCGGCCTAACCCTATCAACCAGGGCGCCGTAGCTCACGCCGTAATACTGCTGCAGCTCTGGGCTCAGCTCGCGGTTGGAGCTGACCGTCTCAACTCCCAGCCAGCCGCGGGTAACGGTGCCCGTGCGAACAAGGCTGTCTATGACCGACTTGGCCGTGTTTATAGGGATAGCGAATCCGATGCCAACCGACCCACCCGTGGGTGATGCGATGGCGGTGTTGATGCCAATCACGCGCCCATCCAGGTCAACCAGGGGACCGCCGCTGTTGCCCATGTTGATGGCGGCGTCGGTCTGGATCATGTCACGGTAGCTGCGAATGCCCTGCACCCCACTCAGCTCGCGGTTCTTGGCGCTGATGACGCCCACGGTTAGGGTTTCGCCAACGCCAAGTGGGTTGCCGATGGCGATGGCCCATTGCCCCACGCGAACAGTGCTCGAATCGCCCAGCCTGGCTACGCGCTCCGGAGGCACCGGCCGATCGAAGTGGACCTTCAGCACGGCCAGGTCGGTCTTATCGTCGGTGCCAACCACGGTGGCGGGCATATCGCTGTTCTCGTCGTTGCCGAAGCTAACGCGCACCCGGGTGGCACCCTCAACCACGTGCTGGTTGGTGAGGATATAGGCGTCGTTGCCGTTGGCGCGGAAGATGAAGCCTGAGCCGGAGCTGCGTTCGGCGGGAGGCGGCATATCCGGCCCCTGGAACCGGCGGAAGAAATCGCGGAACGGGCCGAAAAGGTCCTCATCGTCCGGCAGCTGAGGAGTTACGCGAGGGCGCTGACTGCTCGTTTGGTCAACGTGAACGGAGCGTATGCTCACGACGGTTGGCTCTACCTGATCAGCTATGCTGGCGAACGCATCTTGCATACGGGCCAGCGCCGCTCGGTCCGGCGACGAAATCTCGGCGGCCACCACCGGACGCTGGCGGTCCACCGCGTTGCGAACGGACACGCCCAACGCCAACGAGGCCAGGGCCAAGGTGAGGAGCAGTATTCTCCCCTCTGTGGTACGCAGTAGTCTGAGCATCTTGATAAGGTCACCTCCGAAGGAGAAGGTCACGCCAAAGATAGTACGAAGGACCGGTCGTCGCCACGGGCACACCGTCTGACTGCCTCACGCGGCCCGTCGCCCACAATCGCCTTCCGCCGAAATGCTGCTTCAGTTACTTCTGACGCTCGGAGCCCCAACAGCGTTCCGCCACCCACAAGCGGCACGTCCAAACGCCGCATACAGCCCCATCCCCGTCGCTCAACCGTCCCCGCAACACACAGCAACGCCACCCTGGCGGCGGGCCGGTGAAAGCCTGTGGCGTTGACCCGCCGTTGCCAGCGCAGTATAATGAGGTGGACGTCCAGCCTGCTTGTCTGCGAGGCTGGCCTCGCTCCATATCGCTGCCTTTATACCCCAGACCGCTGGCGTTCATGCGCCACCTGGGTGCTTCTTCGCCGGCATATAGCGCCTAATCCCATCACCCGGAGTAAACAGCCTTTGAAGCTACGCATCGGTATTCCCAAAGGAAGCCTTCAGGAAGCCACCTTCGATCTGTTCCGAAAGGCGGGGTTCAATTTCAAAGTGGACGGCAGGTCCTACACCCCCGCCTGCGACGACCCAGAGATAGATGCGCTCCTCATCCGCCCGCAGGAGATCCCGCGCTACGTGCAACAGGGCGTGCTCGACGCCGGCCTCACCGGATGGGACTGGATTGTGGACTGCGACGCCGCCGATGACCTCGTGCAGCTCGCCGATTTCGTGTACGGCAAGCACGAGTACAGACCCATCAGAATCGTGCTGGCCGCCCCCGCAGACTCCAGCATCCACGGGCCAAAGGACCTGGATGGCAAGCGCATCGCCACAGAGTACGTAAACCTGACGCGCCGCTGGCTGGCAAAACACGGCGTGTCTGCCGCCGTGGAGTTCTCGTGGGGCGCCTGCGAGGTGAAAGCCCCTGAGCTGGTTGACGCCATTGTCGCCAACACCGAAACCGGCAGCAGCCTGAGGGCGCATGGCCTCCGCATCGTTGAGGTGCTACTTGAATCCACCACCAGGTTCGTGGCGAACAGGGCGGCCGCGGCGGACCCATGGAAGCGTGCCAAGGCCGAGAACATCGCCATGCTCCTGCGTGGCGCGCTTAACGCCGCTTCCCTCGTGGGCCTCAAAATGAACGTGGCTCGCAAGGACCTGGATGCGGTGCTCACCATACTGCCGGCGCTCAAGCGTCCCACCATATCCAACCTGGCCGACGAGGACTGGGTGGCGCTTGAGGTCATCTTGGAATCCCACACGGTGCGAGAGCTGGCTCCACAGCTGAAACGCGCTGGCGCAGCCGGAATAGTGGAGTACCCTCTCAACAAGGTTATCTTCTAGGTTCGGCCGAAGAACTCGTTGTGGAGGGCCGCGCAACGTGAGCCCATCCACTTTCGCAATGCGATTTTCCCGCCCCACGCCGGGGCCCTTGGTTATGCGTCCAGCGGACGGCATTGGCGACTGGCGTTGCGGCTGGGGGCAGAGCAGCCGGCCAGCGCCTTGAGGGAGAGCTGATATTCGCCGTTCACTGTTCGCACAGGTTGGTACCATGGCCACGCTGCCTTGCGTTAACTGCCAAACGCAAAACGACGCACTAGCCCGCTTCTGTTCGGCGTGTGGAATACCGCTTGCCGGCACCAGCGAGCAGGACGCCAGGTCCTCGCTGGAGGCCCGGTTGCGCACCGACGCGACCCCCGCTGGCAGGCTTGTGCACGCCGCCTTTGTGCGTCTCTCCGAGAACGACTACGAGGACGCGCTCATGGGTCTCCGCGCCGCGTTGGATATGGCGCCCGACCTGTGGTCCGCCCACCTTCTGCAAGGGGTCATCCTAGCGCAGCAGGGCGAGGGAGAGAAGGCCGAAGAGCACCTCCACACGGCCCTACAGTCCGAGCCCGACGCCGTCTACCACAAGGCCACTTTGGAGCGCATAATGGCCTCTCACCTGCCAGCGAACCGCGGCCTGCATCTGCCCAAATGGCTTGGTGGCGGCCTCGGCGGGCAACGCGCGCCCCTGACGCTTGCGCTCCTCTCGATGGGCCTGGTGCTTGTGATTGGGCTGGCCGTCGCGATCGTTGCCAGCACGCCCCCGCGGAAGACGCGCGTCCGCCAGCCGGCCAGCTTCCAGTCGCCGCCGGGTCTGCAGCCCGTTCAGCCAACGCCCTCTCCGTATGTGCCGGCCCAGCCGCCGGTTCCGGTGAGCGTGCTTCCCAGCGATAGCCGGCTCTCTGGGCGAGCCTCGCTTCCTCCCGCAGAGGACGCGCCGGATGGCTCGCCTTTGGTCAGCAATCCAACCGCTCCCCTTGCCCGAGCGACCGCGGGAATCCCGCCAGCCGTGCCGGACATCGGGCAGGTGCCGGAGTTGATCGTCAAGCGCAGACCCGACGCGCCCCGGCTGCCGTCGCTCGAGAGCGTGGAATCGCCGGCCCCACCACAGACAGCGGACAACGACCACCAGTCGCGCCAAGCGCCCATTCGCCAATCACCAACCATGCCGCCTGGCAGGGCCTACGTTGGCTACGAGCCCATCCCCGCTCCGCCGCCGCAGAACCAGACGGCACCGCCGGCCGCAAAAACGAACACGCCCGCAGCCAACGTCACCGTGCAAGAGGCCGCCGCGCCGAAGGAGATTCAGCCGGGCGGCGAGGAGCTGCAGCGAACGGCAATGCAGCTGCAGCGCCAGCGCCGCTTCTCCGAGGCCGCGGACTATTACCAGCGCGCCATAGATGCGTACCAGCGCCAGATAGCCGCCGGACGCAGCATTGAGGCGGCCCGCCGAGGCATGGCTTCTTGCCAGGCCGGCCTAACGCTTGCTCAGGCCCAAATGTGAAAGACGTTCCACCATCCACCTCTCGCCGCGGGGTGCGCGGTGGCGATCGTTTGGCAGTTGCTAAGCACGCTTCTATGTTCACGCTCCTTCGTGTAGCCCTATCGGCCCTTGCAGTTGTAGGTGCAACGGCGTCCCAGGCTCAGGCGCCGGACCTCAGCGGCTTGCTCAGCCCGGCGCAGCCCAAGCCGGGCGTTATCCTGGTTTGGTCGTCCAACCCATCGTCGGCGCAGACGGCAACGGCGCGCTCCGCCGCGGGATCGGCTGCCCCAAGCGCGCAGGTTGACGTGGTGAACGGGAGCTCGCTGGCGGTGCGCCGGGCGATCGGACGCGGCGAGATCCCGGCCGCCGCGGCTAGGCGTCCCAAGGCGGAGGACCTGGTGGCAGCAGCGATCGCATTGGGTGCAGACGCCCTCGTGGCGGTTCCGGAGGAGGCCACCGACGAGTACGTGGTGGTGGCCACGGCAGCCGGCGTGCGGCGCAGCTTGCCCGCAGACGCAACGGAGCAAGCCATTGTCGGGGCGATAAGGGACGTCCTGGCCGCGCCGCGGAGCTCGCCGGACGCCTTGTACACGCACGGACGGATCTTGGCGGCGCGGGGCGAGCTTGGCGCTGCTGCAGACGCCCTAGCATCCGCTGTGCAGGCCGCCCCGAACCAGGTGGAGTACCGCGTTGCCTATGCGCGGGCGTTGAGGGCGGCCGGCAGACCGCGGATGGCAGACACCGAGGTTAGGACGGCGGCTAAGCAGCAGCCCAAGAACCCGCTGGTGCAGATGGCGGTGGCCGAGATGGAGGCGTCCCACGGGCGATGGATCGCCGCCATGGCAGCCGCCACCGCCGCGGCCAACGCAAGCGATCCTCCTCTGGGGATACACAAGCTGCTGGGCGACCTCTGCTTGGCAACCGGCAGGTCTGTGCAGGCGTGCGAGGAGTATAAGCTGGCGGGCAAACAGGTGGGCGCACTCAAGCCGCTTGCCCAGCTTCTGCTTAGGCAGGGCCAGTGGGATGATGCCATCAGCGCCGCCTCGGATGCATTGGCGCTGGCTCCTGACGATACGGATGTGCGAGCCACGCTAGCCAGCGCGTACTCCGGCGCCTGCCGCTATCCGGAGGCCATAATCCAGCGCGCCACCATCATAACCCAGTTGGCCGAGCACGTCTCCGATTCCGCCGAATCCACCCGGTCCGGCGCAAGCGCGGCGGCCATACACCGGGGTCCGCCGACGCTGCCTCCAGCAACCGAGGAGTTCGTGGCGCGGCAGGTGCGTGGCTTGCTTACGGACGTTCTCTCCGGCTGCCGAGATGTGGCGTACGGAACTGGGTCGCGCACGCAGTTGTACCGTGCAATGCAAGAGAGCTTGATCGCCGCGGACCGGCTCAGGGCAGAGCTAGCATCGGGCCCCACCTCGCCGGCCACCGACGAGGCCGGCGCCCATCGAGCTCTCGCCTACGCGCTGTGGTCCCAGGCGTCGTACGATCTGATCAAAGCCCTTGAGGGCACCGATACCGCCGCGCTGAGTGGGCCCCTCGACCTGGTGAGCCAGGCCGTAGATGAGCTCGATCAGGCGGCGAAGGCGGCTATGCGCGCAAGGTCCCGCAAATGACCAGTATTGGCAAGACCCTCGTTGGTGTGGGCATTGTCCTGGCCCTGGTCGGGTTGGTGCTGTGGGGCGCCGGCAAGCTGGTTGGCCGTGAGACAGGGCTGCTGCCGGGTGACATCGTGTACAGGCGTGGCAACTTCACCTTTTGCTTCCCGATAGCCACGTCCATCCTGCTCAGCGTTCTCCTCACTCTGCTTCTGTGGGCCGTATCCGCTTTGCGCCGCTAACCATGCTCCTGTCCGACTTCCAGTACGAGCTGCCACAAGAGCTCATCGCGCAGGAGCCCATCTACCCACGAGACGCCTCCAGGCTGTTGGTGCTGCACAGGGCCTCCGGCCGCATCGAGCACCGGCGGTTCCGAGACCTGGGCGACTACCTGAAGCCTGGCGACGTGCTCGTGTTGAACGATTCCAGGGTGTACCCCGCCCGCCTGATCGCCCGCAGGGCCACCGGCGCTAGGATCGAGCTGCTGCTGCTTAGAAGGCTTGATGGGCGGGTTTGGGAGGCCCTGGCATCCCCGGGCCGAAGGGCGAGGCCGGGTGAGCCGCTCACGCTGAGCGATGGGCAGACCGGCATCCTCATCCGCGACCGAACCGACACGGGCGGCCGCATTGTGGAGTTCTTGGGCGATGAACCAGTGGACGCCATTCTCCATCGGTGCGGACGCATGCCGCTGCCCCCGTACATCAAAGCCGATCTGAAGGACCAAGAGCGGTACCAAACGGTGTACGCTAGGGAGGAGGGCTCAGCGGCAGCGCCCACGGCGGGCCTCCACTTCACGCCGGAGATGCTGGCGGAGCTTGAGCGGGCTGGCGTTGCCGTTGCGAAAGTGACCCTCCACGTTGGCTTGGACACGTTCCGCCCCATCCGAGAGGAGTGTATTGAGAAGCATCGAATGCACTCTGAGGAGTACGAGCTGCTCCCGGAGCAGGCGGACGTGATCAACGGCGCGGCCGGGCGGATTGTGGCGGTCGGCACTACCAGCCTGCGGGCCATTGAGTCGGCCGCGGATGACGCCGGGCGCGTTCGGCCGGGGCGCAGAAAGACGGACCTGTATGTGACGCCTGGGTACCAGTTCAGAGTTGCTGATGCCCTCATCACCAACTTTCACCTACCGGGCTCAACGCTGCTGGTGCTGGTTAGCGCCTTTGCCGGCCGTGAAACCGTGCTTGCGGCGTACCAAGAGGCCATCCGCCTGAAATACAGGTTCTACAGCTTCGGAGATGCCATGCTCATTCTATGAGGCGGCGTGCCGGCGATGGGCAAGCTTAGCGTGGGCCGCCACGTAACCGGTAGCCAGGGGGAGATCTGACACATGCCGAGCTTGCAGGATTGGCTGCGTTACGTCGATAGCCAAAGAGATCCATCAAAGAAGAAAGCGCAAGAGGAACAACCCAAGGCACCCGAGCCGGAAAGGCGCCCGACGGAACCAGCACCCACCCCGCGAGCCACAGCGCGGGCGGTGGTCTCGTGGGCGCACACCGCTCCCGCGCCCGTCCACGAACCCCCAGCCGACGGCCAAGCTGAGGCAACCGCAACCGCCGCAGCGCCGCCGGAGCCCGCAGCCTCCGCCACCCTAGCCAACCTGACCCCGGGGAAACAGCTGCAGCCAGCGGAGGAGCCAGCGCCCCAGGAAGCCGACGCCAAGCGCGCACCCCGCAAGCGGCAGTACGCGCTGCCCACGCGCCCACGGTCCGCACACCCCGCAGCGGACGCGCAGGCGTGGCAGAAGGTACCCCGTCAGCTGCAACTACTTCTCAACTCCACCACCGACGAGGTGGCTGCCCGCTCGTACAAGCCGTTTAGGGAGAGCAGAGAGCAGCTTATCCGCAGGCTGCTGGACCCCGAGCTGAGCCTCGAGGACGCCGCAAGGATCCTGGGCGTCTGTCCCACCACCGTAAGGCGCTACACCAACAAGGGTTACCTGCCGCACTACAGAACCGTGGGCAATCAGCGAAGGTTCAGGCTTTCCGACATACTCGAGTTCATGGAGAAGCGCGGGGTGCTCCCCGCCGACGTGGCAGAGGATCAGTCCTAGCGCCCATCCACAACGCGCCGGCCTGCGGCAATCGCGTCCGGCGGGGGACCGTGGGGAGCTGACGCGCCGGCGAGCTGGAGGGCGCTGCGTGTGGGTGGGGCGGGGAGGAGCCATCAGCAGCGTGGTGATTGCCATCTTCACGGAGAGCTTTCGGCCGGTGGTGAACGGCGTAAGCGTCTCCGTCGAGACGATTGCAGAGGAGCTGACGGCTCTAGGCCACAGCCCGCACGTGTTCGCCCCCGCCTATGCCGGCCACAAAGACGACAATCGGTTTCCCGTGCACAGATGCCCATCCATGGTCACCCGCTTCGCGCCGGATTACCCTCTACCGATTCGGATCCCGTCTGAGATCAGGAAGCTGCTTGCATCCATAGGCGTTGATGTGGTACACACGCAGTCGCCGTTCCTCTCCGGCATGGCCGGGGCACGGTGGGCGCGACGCCTTGGTGTGCCCCTCGTAACCACGTACCACACCGTCTACGCGGAGTACGTCCATTACGTGCCCATCCTGCCGGCCAGGCTGGTGCGCCGTGCAGTGATTGCGCTCTCCAGAAGGCACTGCAACTGGGCCGACGCCGTGGTTGTGCCCACCCCTCCCATACGCGACCTGTTGCGCCGCTACGGCGTAACCAAACCAATAACGGCAATACCGACGGGAGTTGACACCGCGGCCATCGCCGCGGCCACGCCGCACGGGGTGAGGCAGGAGCTTGGCATACCGCGCTGCGCCAAGGTGCTCATCTACGCGGGCAGGCTGGCGCCGGAGAAGAGCATAGACGCGCTTGTGGCTGCGTTTGCCATCGTTGCGAAACGGCTGCCCAATGCCTACTTGCTGCTGGTTGGCGGCGGCCCATCGTACGAATGGTGCGTGAGCCGCGTTGCCGCACTTGGGCTCTCTCACCGCGTCAGGTTCACCGGCTTTGTGCGCCCGCCTCAGCTTTACTCGCTGTACGCCGCCGCAGACGTAATGGTGCACCCTTCCCGCACGGAAACGCAGGGGCTCTCCCTCTGCGAGGCCATGGCGGCGGGCCTCCCGTGCGTGGCGGCCAACGCCTTCGGGGCAAGCACCGTTGTGCGACACGGTGTGGACGGCATACTCACGCAGGGAGACGCGGACTCGTTGGCGGAGGCGACGATCGCCCTGCTGTCCAGCACTGCCGAGCAGGAGCGGATGTCTCGCAACGCCAAGGAGGGCGCCGTGCGCTTCGACAGAAGGACCTGCGCGGAGGCACTCCTTGGCGTCTACACCGCCGCCCTCCGCGCCAAGCAGGAATCGCAGGCATCGGCGGCGGGGCAACGCAAGTGAGAAAGGCCGAGAGCGGGGCGGCAACCCAACCTCGTCGAACCTACCGCTAGCTGGCCACTGAGGGCGGCGCATCCGCACCGCGCCGCGCCGGAGAGACTTATTGGAGAAGTTACTGGCTCCCACACTCGCCTGGATCGTCGCCGTGATAGGCGGCTGGGGATATCCGGGCATCGTTGCGCTGATGGCGATTGAAAGCGCGTGCGTCCCGCTACCGAGCGAGGTGATCATGCCGTTCTCCGGCTACTTGGTGGCGAGGGGCACGCTCAACTTGTGGTGGGCTGGCACTGCCGGCGCCATAGGCTGCGGGGTTGGGTCCAGCTTGGCATACTGGGCAGGCGCCACCGGTGGCCGCGCCTTCTTCGAGCGATACGGTCGCTACGTGCTGATACGGAAGCAGGACCTGGATGCGGCCGACAGGTGGTTTGCCAAGCATGGGGAGGCAGCTGTGTTCATAGCCCGCCTGCTGCCGGTGATCCGCACCTTCATCTCTCTGCCAGCGGGCATATCCCGCATGAGCTTCTGGCGGTTTTTGGTATACTCACTCGTTGGGTCGTTTCCGTGGTGCCTCGCGCTGGCCTATGTTGGGATGAAGATGGGCCAGCACTGGCAGGAGATAAGGCGATATTTCCACGGAGCCGACGTAGCCGTCGGAGTTCTCATCGCGATGGGGCTGGCGTTCTGGCTGTGGCACCACCTTAGGCCTGAGCCCGAAGCCGAAGGGGATGCATCGTAGGCAGCAGGATGCGCCACGGGTGCGGTCGGCGGTTCCCCCCACGCCGCCTATCCTCTCCGCTGCAGCGAGACGGGCTCGACGGCATGCTGTTGGCCGCAGGTTGGCGCGATGGTGGCCTCCCCATGTCTTGCCGAGCTTGCGCAATGGCATGGTCCAGGGGCAAGGGCCGCCACCAAGGCAACCACTCGAAAACGAAAGCCGCTAGGAGCAACGACCATGGATCTGGGGCTTAGGAGCAAGGCTGCCATCGTTGCGGCATCTTCGCGGGGACTTGGCAAGGCGGTGGCGACGGCGCTAGCAGCAGAGGGCGCCTCTGTGCTGGTGTTCTCCCGCAGCGCCAACGCAATGGCCGCCGCGCAAGAGATCCGCCAACTCACCGGTGCCGCGGCCGTTGGGGTGCAGGCGGATGTCACCAGGCCGAGCGACCTGGAGCACGTGGTTTCGGAGGCCCTGTCGCACTTCGGCCGGCTGGATATCCTGGTGAACAACGCCGGTGGACCGCCGCCAGGCACGTTCGAGCAGCTTTCGGATGAACGGTGGCAGGAGGCGGTGGAACTCACGCTTATGAGCGCCATCCGTCTGACCAGGCTGTGCATCCCGCACCTGCGCGCATCTGGACGTGGGCGCATAATCAACCTAACAAGCGCGGCAACCCGCGAGCCGATCCCAAACCTCATCCTCAGCAACGCCATAAGGGCCGCCGTCGTTGGGTGGTCCGAAACCCTGGCTTCGGAGTTGGCGAAAGATGCCATTCTGGTGAACTGCGTGGCGCCCGGCCGCATCGACACGGAGCGGGTGCGCGAGCTAGACGAGGCCAACGCCATGCGCCAAGGGGTGACCTATCAGCAGGCGCGGGCCCAACAGGAGTCGGCCATACCGTTGGGCAGATACGGCAGCCCCGACGAGTTTGGCGCTGTGGTGGCGTTTCTGGCCAGCGAAAGGGCAAGTTACGTAACCGGCACCACCGTGTACGTGGACGGCGGGAGGTTGGCAAGCGTGGTGTAAGCCGTACCGCGCGTGGGCATAACCACTCAAGAGAGGGAAACCGAGGCGGCTGCGCAGGCTAACCGGGCTAGACCCACCAAAGGAAACCTCGCAGCCGGATCGGGCGTCTTACGTGGGTGAAACGCTCACTCGTGGAGGATACGGCATGCGGGTAGAAACGCCGAAGCTGCTGGCATTGCTGGCCATCCCGCTGATCGCGCTACTGCAACCCTATCGCCCCATGGTGATTCTGGGGCACTCTATGGAGCCCACGCTCGCGGATAGGTCCGTGGTGTTGCTAGACACGGCGTACCGGCACGGCAGAAACCTGTGCCCAGGCGACGTTGTGGCCGCTGACGTCGACGGAATGACGCTGGTTAAGCGCGTATACGCGACGGGCGGAATGCGCATGGCCGGAGTTTTGGGTCGTGACCAGGTGGAGGGCCGAGCGATGATGGCGAGCCACCCAACCAGACCGTTCTACCAGGTCCCTGACGGCTACGTGTTCCTTGTGGGCGACAACACCAGGGACTCTTACGACAGCCGCGACTTCGGGCCGGTGCCGATGGACGCGGTGATAGGCAAGGTGGTGGGTTAGCAGCAGCTAGGATCGACAGCGGGGTTCCCAAACGATATGCGGGGCAGGATGAGCAGCTCATCCTGCCCTGAATGCGTTTGCCGTTGCGTGCAGTGCAGCCGCCGTGACGGTCGGAAACGCCCTGTGGTCGGCTCCTGTGCGAAACTTAGCGCGCCACCTCTCGCCGCCCGCACCCTACTTGCCGGTGCAGAAATACCGATACCAGCTGGCCACCTTGCGGATGTAGTTACGGGTCTCCTTGTATGGAGGCACACCACCGTACTTCCGCACGGCGCCGCCCCCGGCGTTGTAACTGGCGAGGGCGAGGGCCAGCTGCTCCATGCTATCCTTACCTGCGTGAGCCTCCAGGTGGCCCCTAATCAGGCGCACAGCCGCGTCTATGTTCTGCACTGGGTCGTAGGCGTTGGTTACGCCCATCCCCCTGGCGGTTGCGGGCATAAGCTGACCCAGACCCATGGCTCCGGCCCGGGAAGTGGCCTCCACCTTGAAGCCCGACTCAACCGCCAGCACCGCCATGATGAGGCGAGGGTCCACGCCGTAACGCGCGCTGAAGCCCAACACGCACTGCGCAATGGTGGTAAGCTCGTTCTCGCTGAGCTTGGGGTTGAACCAGCGGACCGCGTTCTTGTATGCCTGCAATATGGCGGAAGCGGACCACGCGACGGCTTCGCGTACAGCCGATCTAGCGCCACGCGAGGCCGGCACTGCGCTTCGAGAGCGTCTGCTTGCGTGCGAGGCGGGAGCGTGCGAAGCGGCCGCATTGCTGGCCCCCAACGCTGCGACGACGTCCGTTTCGGTGGCGACGGCAAGCACCACGGGGCCTGGACTCTCCGTGTTGGCAGAGCCGTTCTTCACGAGCACGCGCACCTTACTGCCAACATCCACGTTTGGGGCCTTCCCACTGCCAGTTAGGCTCACGCTGGTGCCATCGTCCATCTGCACCAACAGGGTGTACCCCATGTCATCGGTACTCCTGGCGAGGCCGGAAAGCGTGCCTTTCACCTCCCAAGCGGTGGGGGAAGCTGAGGGTGAGGCGGCCGGTCCGCCTGAGACGCGGACCGCGTATTGGCGGCACAGCGCCAGATAGCGCTGCCCTTCGCTGGTGGCTCCGTGGGCAACGCCGCAGGCGGCTAGCATCCACGCGGCGCCAAAAAGCCACCATTTACGCCTGCATAGCATATCATCACTATCCTTGCACTGGAAGAAGAGCGGGTAGAGGAAGCCCGCGGAGTTCACTCATTCTGACGAACGGAGCGCTGCGCGAGTTACAACTGCAGCAACAGCACCCTAAAGGGCGCAATCGCCGCTAATTGATGGTAAACCATCGATGCCATGCTGTCAAGGGGATGCATCATCCCCACCGTCGCCAGCTTGACAGTTCGGGACTCGGCAGGTATACTAAACACCAAGCTGGGAGCTAGCAGGTGGGCTATGCCCAGCATTCGGGCGGCAAAGCCGACCGAAACACCGCTTCCGAATGGGCTTATGGCTCCATAGCCCGCAGCCAGGTGAGAGGCACCGCAGGGCAACCAAACCGCTGGCTCACACTAGCACTTCCCAAACACCAAACGGTAGATTGTTGCCTTCCCAATTCAGCACAGCCCGCGGCACGGGATGCGGCCTCGGGCTACTGGATGCCAGGGCCTCTGGCCGCTGGGTTGCCTGAAAGCCGTGCAACCAGAAAGGAGGAGGAACAACGGCGCCGTAAATAGTAGGTAGCCAACCTAAGGGGCGCCTTCCGATCCCGGGCGTGGCGCTATTTGCGGGTGAGAAGCGAATGCTGCCGCACACACCCCAAGTGAGCACAGATGGCCACGGCCCGACAACCGCCCTGACGTAACGGTGGAGGAGGTGGTGGCAAACCAACAACCCGACTGGTAGTGCCAAATCCGCCGTATGGCCTGTAGTCGGTGCAGCCAAGCATTGCGTTGGAGCACCACACCCTAAGCAGCGAGGGAGGGTTCGATAGTTGGCTAGAAAGCAGAATGCCCGCACCTGGGGTCTGCTGGCGAGCGTATTGCTACTCTTGTTGACGCTCCCGGCCTACGCCGGCTCGCTGAGCGACGACTTCAGCGGAGCCAGCCTAGACCCGAAATGGACCGTAAGCGTCCTTGGCGACGCCAAGACACAGCCGGCAAGTGCCACCGTGGTAGGCGGCAAGCTCAAACTGGTGGCCGCCGGTACTGACATCACCGGGTCATCGGACAACGGCATCTTCGTTTGGCAGCCCGCCACCGGTGATTTCAGGATCACCCTTAAGCTCGAAAGCTTCACCTCTCCTGACCCTTCCGCCAAGCTCGGCCTCTGGATCCGACAGGACCTGGACAACACCGGTCCCAACGTCATGCCCATGGCGATGCCCAAGGGCCTTCACATCCAGGGCAGGGACACCCGCGGCGGTAGCACCACCCCGGACTCCACTGGACGCATCGCCTGGACCGACAGCAACACCTCCGACAACAACGGCGACGCCCCTGTCTGGATCCGAGTAACCCGAACCGGCAACGACTTCAAGATGGAGGTCTCCTTCGACGGCACCACTTGGGTGCCACCGCACGACCCGAAGTACGCCTCCAAGGATGTTCGCACCGTCGCCATGCCACCGGCCGTCCTCGTCGGCATCGGTATGACGTCGCACAACAAGTCAACCACCGCCACCGGCATCGTTGACGACTTCACCTTCGAGCAGATTTCAGGCGGCCCCGCGGCCGGACAGGGCTTCGCAACCGCCTACGCCGTGGATGCCAACGGCTTCCCCGTGACGGCGGGCGTAACCCTGGCTCAGGGCGGCAAGGTGGTTGCTGGCGGCATTAGCGGCACCCCTGCCCTGTTGCCCGCCGGCGAGGTGGTGGCTAACGCCGCCAGCCTCACCCTCAAGGGCACGCCCGTTACCGGCAACATACCAGACGGCGGCGCAGTGGCACTCGCAGTGCCCACCGCACCCGCCGGCGCCAAGGTTGCCGATCTCAGCACCGCCGCTGGCCAGGCCTGGATCATCAAGCTGCCAACCTCCGCCACCGACGACTATAGCAAGCCCGATGCTTCCGAGGCCGGCTTCCAGCCGTACAACGTCCCCTCCGGCGACTGGGATACCATAGACCCGCAGGACAACATCTACGGCTGGATCCGCACCAAGGTGGTCATCCCCAAGGAGTTCGCAGGCAGAGACCTGATGCTCCAGGGCTGGAACCTGGACGATGAGGATTGGACCTACTGGAACGGCAACTTCATCGGCCACACCAACTCGTGGAACACCCTGCGCAGCTACTTCATCCCCGGCTTCATGGTGAACGAGGGCCTCAACGTCCTCGCCATCAAGGGCCGTGATGGAACCGGCGGCGGCGGAATCACCCAGTCTGCCCCAGTGTTGATGGCCGTCAACCAGGCCGGCGCCATCAGCGGCACCATCAAGAACGCCGCCGGCCAGCCAATGCCGTACCTCACCGTGCGCGCCACCGCCCCGTTCAGCGATTGGGGCCCGGTTGACACCACCGTCACCACCGGCGCAGACGGCACTTACGTGCTCTACGGACTGGCTCCAGGCAACTACACCGTGAAGGTGGATAGCCCATCCGTAACCCCAACCCCAACCAGCAAAGACGTTACCATCGCTGGCGGCCAAATGGTGGTTGTAGACTTCTCCGCGGAGTATATCCCCTTCTTCCCAGACCCAGTTGACCTGTCCGCCAGTGATGCCTTCCTGGGCACCATCCTCAACCCCAAGTGGACGGCCCAAGACATCGGCAGGACCAAGCCCGGCAGCGCGTCGGTCCGCAACAACACTCTGACAATCAACGCGGACGGCGCGGACTTCTGGGATGACCAGGACCGCGGCTACATCGTCTTCCAGAAGTACAGCGGAGACTTCGTGGCCACCGTCCGCGTCAACTCCGTGCCCACCACCGACGGCTGGGCCAAAGCCGGCATCGACCTGCGCGTGGATAACACCACCGGCAGCGTCCACGTCATCACCGCCGCCACCAGAGACAACGGCTACGCCATCCAGGGCCGCACCGCCGCCAACACCACCAACGAGTTCAACTTCAACGGCGGCGCGTTCCAGCCCGGATCCTACCTGCGCGTTGACCGCATAGGCACAACCGTCCGCAGCTTCTGGTCACCAGACGGCAAAACCGTGTACTTCATCGGTCAACAGACGGTGCCCGCGCTTAGCCCGAACGATCTGCTGGTGGCGCTGGCCGTCACAAGCCACTCCGACGGAAACGTCGGTACCGCCACCTTCTCGGACTTCCGCATCGGCGGGTTCCCAAGCACCCAAGCTCCGCCTCCGCCGGTTCCACCCACCGGCGATATGGTGATAACCACCACCAACGCCGCGGGCGCTCCCGGCGAGACGGTGCAGGTGAGCTTCCTGGCCAACGATGCGGTGCGTAGCATCGGCTCCGCAGTGATGGTACTGAACCCGGCCGATACCACGCCGGCCGGCGGTCCACCCCTGGTGCCCGGCGCTTTGCAGGCCGGTCCGCTTGCTCAGGGCGCCACGTCAGCTCTGCAGCCAGATGGCACCGTGAAGGTTACCTTCGCGCAGCCACTCCAGGGGCCAGGCCTGATAGCCACCCAGGGCTTCCAGATCCCGGCCAACGCTACGCCCGGCACTATCTACCACGTGTTCGGCGGCACCCAGCTGTTCGATGCCGCGGGCAACCCGGCGCCGGTTCAGTTCATCGCGGGCAACATCCTGGTGACCCCCACCTCCGTTGCCGCTATGGCGCTAACCGTTCAGCCCGCATCCGGCCTCCCCGGCCAGATGATCAACGTGGGCATCAAGGCCAACTCCGCCGTTAGCGGCATCTTCGGAGCCAACCTGAAGGTGACGTTGACTCCGCTGATCCCGTCGTACGCGCCGCCCCTCACCTTCGGGCCCGCAAGCGCGGTTAAGACCGGGATCATAGTCCCGATCGACGGCATTGCGTTCGCCCAGGCGGCATCGCCCACGGTGGCTCAGGTGGGAGTGGCCGCGCTGACGCAGATAGACGGCCCGGGCACCCTGCTCACCGTACCCGTCCAGATCCCACAGAACGCTCAGCAGTGGACTACCTACAACGTGCACATCGAGGGCACGGTGGTTATGAACGGCGTTGACGTTCCTATCAAGACGAACGACGGCGCCGTGATGGTCCGCATAAGGCTGTTGGGAGACCTGAACGGCGATGGCAGGATCACCCCTGCCGACGCCACGCTGGCCATTAGGGTGGCCATCGGCCTCACCCCGCCCACGATGGAGATTCTCGCCGCGGGAGACCTGAACGGCGACGGCCGCATCTCCGTGGGAGAGGCCACAGTCATTCTGCGCACTGCTGTGGGCCTGAGCACCCAGATCCCCAACCCACACATCCAGGGCGCGGGTGGTTCGGTGTAGCCTAGGCGCCACGGCCTAGCCAACTGAAACGGGAGGGGCCCCCCGCCGCCGCCCCCCCCCCTGCGGCGCCGCCCGTCCGCCGGGGGTCG